>Ga0302285_10000575_pt1 | contig 20031 bp, 8 predicted proteins | sample III_Fen_E2_2_FD_200455 | JGI IMG/M metagenome (GOLD analysis project Ga0302285, IMG submission 200455) | Peat permafrost microbial communities from Stordalen Mire near Abisko, Sweden - III_Fen_E2_2 | ecosystem: Environmental > Terrestrial > Soil > Wetlands > Permafrost | place: Sweden: Abisko... | reverse complement strand
TTGATGATTTTAAATGTATTTTTTCCAATCTCTAACATTGGATGAAGGCGTCTAAAATGATTGTGAAATAATTATGTACAGGAACGTTATCTGCTTGAAGTTTAGAATTGAAGATTTTAAATCCAGTGGTACTCATTTTCAAGTGCATTTTCCTTCTAAAGAATCCAGCTTATGTAGTAGATGAAGCAGCTAGATTTGAGGGGTCACCAAGTTGTGGTGATGGTTTAGAACAAGAGCCTGAATAATTATTTAAATAAGCACCATTTGTAGATCCTGCGCTCTACTCTGAAAGAGGCTAACTACTCTTTCCAGAGATTTGCAAATTGGATGAAGAATTTCTAATGATCCCTGGAGCAAAGCGTGTTATTTTTTTATCATTTTTAAGATTTTAAGGCTGTTACTATGATTGCCCTGTTTGCTTTTCCATTTCTAGAAAATTAAACACAAAATTACACAATGTATTATTTTGTGATTAAATTTTATATTATCTCTTATCAATTGCGCATTTTGCCCAGCTATTATAAACAAAGGTCTAAATTTCTTTGTTTTATTTGAGAAAATATTGGCAAAAATAAGAAAAACAAAAATCAACCAGCTTATGATTAAAAATAGTTAGTAATAATAATTTGAAGGGTTTAGAATGACCTTTCAAATACAAATTAAAAGAATTCATAAATAATGAGAAGAATATGTTTTTAACTCAAATTTAAAACTTGAATTACTTTATCGAGAGTTACGACTGTAACAAATTTAATTAAACAAGATATTTATTGAAGAATAAAACACACAAACAGGAATACAATATTTATTTAAGGATTTTGATCATTAATTAGATTAACTGAATGTTGTACTGATAATAAATTAATGGGAATAAATACTTGCACAAATGTGAATGTAAAGCACATGTTTTCATATTATTGCAAATAAACAATTAATTGTTTTGACGTAATATTATCTGAAAAGTAAGAGTAAGTAATGGAGCAAGATCATAATATAAAGATTCAAATGTAATTGTCACTAAGAATCGTATTGATTGCATTTAAAATTGATCAGACTTGATCTTTTTTGTAGACTAGCCAACTTTGTAAGATATGGTCAATAGAAGGACATTCTACTGTTTATTCATCTTCAAATTCATACATGCTCGAGTAGTTATCTTCCAGAACGTGCTTAAAGGCTTCACTGATTCTGATACGTCCTGTCGTGCTATTACTCTCCATTTTATTTGCTATCACAACATCTTTTCCATATACATCATATCTCACAATATCCGTTCCGATTACGCCCCCAATAATATCTCCCTTTAAAACAAATAAAAATTCAAACTTGGTAAAATTAATATTTCTTCAAATTACAATGTGAAGTCCTATTCTCATGTTAAGTCCATCGAAATTGATTTCCTTCTTGACTTATTAGATTATTTTCACCATACTAAATGCCATTTCTATTGTATTATAAGCTTCCGTAACGTAGTTTCTCATTTGAGTGTCTTTGAAACCTAAAACCATGTAGCAATCTCCTATCGTGTATACTAAGAAAATTCAAATAATTTTATAGAATAGAAAATAGAAGTGAATAAACTTACACTTAAAGACTTAGTGCTTTGTGCATGAAAGATCGAATTTGATGAATAAATTATAAAGCATTTTAACAACTTCACTTGGAGAAACTGAATTCGAATAAGCTGTAAAACCAGCAATATCAGCAACAAGAATAGGCACTTTATTAAGCCTATGGGTGAGTTCACTTCTCTTCGTAGTGTCTTTGAAGAATTTATCAAGTATCTAAAAAAAATAAAGTTGTTCAAGGCAGTTGCTAGAAATTAAATTAGTACGTGCGGAGGAAGAAGGTAAACAAGGAGTTTAAGCTACTTTTTGTTTTATTCAATAGCAAGAGAAGATTTGTTGTAAAATGAAATTTCTGTCTTCAAAAAGAAGTATCTCTAGGAAAGTACAAGAAATACAGGAGTTAGGAGCAAGTAGAGATATTAGAAATTAAAGTGGTAGTATGGGACAAGCACCCACATAACGAAAACAAGAATCCAAGAGGCAGAGAAAAATAGCTATTGATAAAAGTGAAGACAGTAGGCTTAGTTTAGAAAAAAAAGATTGCAAGAGAATCTCATAATGCTAAAATGAATGAGAGTTGATTCTGATGTCTAGAGAGAAGCATCTCCTACTTAGGCAACAAGGGAGACATTCAAAATAACCAAGAAAACTAGTTTGATCTGTTTGTTGTGAATAAGTTGATGGTGAAGCAGCAAAAAAACAGCGAAACTGAGCTAGCTGCCAAAATCAAGTCCGAACCAAAGAATGTTTTGAGAAGATATACTTGTCTAAGTGAAAAGCTTGAGTATTGTATAAATAAAGTTAAGAAAGATTGTGGTGAGAACCTATGCTTTGAAAGGCTTCCAATATGTTGACATTAATTGCTCTTCAAACTCTTACTGCATGTGCAGATCTCCTTTAAACTGAAAAAAACGGTTGACCACTAATCCAATAGAAGATTATTAAGAAGATGATGCGAAAACTAATGATGCATTTAAGTCTTAAACTATCTCATCGTCATCATCTCTATCAATTTCTTCTTGTTCTCTAGAAGCTATTTTTCCTTAATATTGCTATTTTTCTGGTTAGACCATGTGATCTTACAACTATATTTCAGTATTTTCCTGAATTGGAATAGACGTTCCTTGGTTTTTTGAATTTGATTTCTTGAAATCTAAACAAAAAAATAAATGATTAATGGCTATTTATCCGAAACAAAAGACACAAATAAGGTTTAGGATGTTCCTTAATTGTCTCAAATAAAAATAAGAATATTATTTTTTAACAACTTAAGAAAATTAAGTTTACAAGTTTTGAAAGGAGTGTCTGCTGAAGTAAAAATGACAGTTTTTGGCACAAAATTTTTACCATTTTCGTCTGATTTTTTTAATCCATTAAAATCTTTTTAAAATTCAGTGTTATGGTACTTAAACATGCTATCATCTAAGGAAGCATCTTTTGGGATAGGGCTCACAACTGTAGGTGATGCAAGATTTTTGCTAATTTCGCTTGGGTTACGTGATCTGCGATTAGGAGAGGGATCTTCATCAAGTAAATCATTGAGATAAATTGTTCCTTTCTTTTTTGAAGCGATTCGGTTATTTGCCCTTTCATTTGCTGATAAATCTAGTATCTTTTTACTTTTAGTCTGTTGCATATTCAAACTCAATGCAGAACTTGGCTCAAACTTATCTATTTAAGTAAAACAATAATTACATTATTTGAAAGTTAAAGTATCAATCATACTGGGAATTTAAAGAGAGTTTCCGAATAGTTTCTAAGATTATTGGCCAAATAGTAGTTTCTCTTGATTATTGAAGCTTTTCATCATTGTGAGCGGAGTCCTACTAATTTGCATGGGGTGTGAACTTCTAATTCCACTATGAGGTTAAAAGGCACTTTCATCCCTAAGATAGTATCATAAAAAATATTAATTTTGGATTAATGTGGCTGCTTATTACCGCAGTAAAACATAGTAGCAAGTTAAAAGCCCTTTTCCTTTTGCTTCAAAACTGTGTTGCTTGAAGCTCCAGTCAGATCGAACTCCCTTGACTCTTTCGAAAACTTTTTACGAAATACTAATTTATCCCTAGAGTTTAAAATATTAATGAGTCAAGTGTTTAATTTTCAAATGATATTATCTAATAAAAATTGTAATAATTACTTCTTTGCAGCTTGAGCAAATACGAGAGGTAGTGTTGACAGTATCTCCGATAAGTGAAAATTAAGGCTTATGCAATCCGATAACACCTGCAATGACTGGGCCACTGTTTATCCCAATTTTCAAAGCAATCCCTGAGTGTTCGTCATTTTCACCCCAAGTAATTTGACTAGCTCTTAATATCATTTAAATCGCCAAATTAACTATTCTCTCTCCGACATCATATCTCAAGATATCATTAGGAAGTCTCTTCTCGATATCTCTTAGCCCACCACAAGCCATGTATGTTTTTCCAACTATTAAATAATAATTTGAAGAATGCAAATTATTAGAATCTTCTTACCAGTCTCAATCTTTTAGATGCCTTCTTGTTTGCAAAGGATATCGAATTGTCGAAAAAGTGTATCAAGTAACTCTGTGATGTGTTCTTTCTCTTCAGAGAGTATTTTGTCAAATTGGTAGATGTCACAAAAAAGGATGAGCACATTGTCAGAAGATTTCTCAATCAAGTACTCTCCTTGGCATTAATTCACCTAAAAATAGTACAATTATTACTAAATAATTTAATTAAAGCATAATTATGTGTCTGACTTCATCTTTCACGAATTCTGGCAGTAGGAGACCTAAAATATCTGAAGATTAGCTTTTCTCTTCTTTGATCCGACGGATTGAGAGAAAATGAGTAATTTGAGTTCTTAAAAAATAATACTGATAGGAGAGACCATTCCAGCCAATGTACAGATAAAAGGCTATTAAGTTAATAAAAAAATAGACATTGTAAGCTTGCAGTGTGCTTTCATATTCAGAAGTAGGCTTTAAAAGACAGTCACTTGAAGAACAAGATTGCTTCACAAAGAACCTTTGTTATTAAATATGTGTTCGAAAAAGAAATGAAAAAACCCAACTTACCATGTAATCTAGTTGATGAATACAACAATATGGTGTACAAAGACTAATATGATAGGTAGGGGAAGGAAGTTGACTGCTAAAAAGAGGAAAATTTACTTGAATGTGAGAATCTGATTAAATATCCAGGGAAAAAGTACTTCATAAAAACTAAGTAACAGCAAAATCTAGAAAAAAGAAAAATTAGAAACATAAGACTTCTTTATATTTTGAGTAAAAATATTTACTGCAATGTTAACATAGTTGAACTTTGCTTCAAATTTTCTGGTGTAAAAGAGGAGGAAAGCTAGAAATAGGACAGTGAAAATTATGAGTAGTAAAAGAGCTTAAACTTTATCTGCAGAAGTTTGCAATTAAGCAATGTTCTCAAGTTTTTCATCGAATATGCTCGCAAAGATAATCAACAAAGCATTCAGAAGAAAAATTGTAAGGATAACTGCTCGGCTTTGATTAACACGCTTGGAAAACTAGATTTTGTTAAAGGAAGCTAATAATTTCAGAGAAATAAAGTTAAGCGAATAGTGATTATATTCCCCATGCTCTAGCTAAGTGTGATAATCATCAGGGCTTAACACTTGAAAAACAAAAAAACATTATTAAAAAGAAGAGGATAAGGTAACTTATTACTTTGCTCTATGTTGATATCCATTTTGATGTTCTTAAAAATGCGTTTAATTAAGATTTCAATGTTGTTTGCTTGAAAATATATCCTATTTTGAGCTTTTGTAAAAAATTCTTTTGAAGAAATAGCAAATCTATTATAGTAGCCAAGTAATTCGGATATCTCCTTCTCAAGATAGCTGTGATACACATAGCAAGTGTACAAGTAGTGAAGCGATTTTGAGAAAGTTAGAATGAAAGCAGAGCACAAGTAGAATTAACTCAGAGCAAGCAGTTCCTAAATGTCAAAAGCTTAAGTTTGAGAGCTTAAACTTTTGTTGCTTTCAAAGCTAAAGCCAAAATAAGCAAAATATACTATCAAGTCTATCAGAATCATTTAGAAGAGAGTCGACTGAACAAATGTTTTTAGACAAGATTGACTTTTTGTTTGTTTATGCATCTTTGGATCTGATACTTGCATCATTGCTTCTTCAGCATTATGCATTGGAGTTACAGGTCTGCTCTATATTTTCTAGATTTTAGATTTGAAGTTGGAGTCAGAGGTGTCCGTTGAGTCAGGTGAAAAATCATGTAAGTTTATTGTTACTATTAGAATCATATTGAAAAGTGAAAAAGAACGCTGCAGATCGAAGCTTTGACTAATTTAATCAACGTAAGAAGATACCAAGATAACGAGTATCCCGTCGAAGAAGGCAGGGAAAATACTGAAAAAGACAAAGCTAAAGATGGACTTGGCTCTTTTTAAGAAACTGTAATTGTAATTGTAAATGTTAGGTCCATGATTATTCGCAAGATACATGATCAATTTACTTTGAAATCTTGTTCCAAAGAGAATAAGCTTTATGCTCATCAGAAATAGATTAAAAATTACCTAATTTTTATATTTTAAGTGTTTGATTAAGGAAAAATAAACAATAATTAAGGAATCTTCTTACATAGTCTGCAGATGAGAAAAGTGCTGATGAAGAAAGGGTTTGGATATTGAGTGAGAAATTGATGACAGCAAAGAGAATAGAAGCGTAGAAGGCTTAGAAAACGATGAATGGCTTTTTTCTAGAGAGATCGAAGGATTCTCGGAGAATAAATTTTTATAACAACTCGAAATCAGGATTTTCAAATAATATGTCACCTGTATTATTGTAATGCTTGTGGAGAGACAAACTATTACTTTTGAATTTGGCTTACTTTATTTTGACTTGTTGGTTATGGCTTGTTTAGTAATTAGTACTCTTAACCTTCTCTTCTTTCTGAATTTTGTCATTTTCTAGTTGTTTTTCTTTAGCCTATTTTTATTTCCTCATTTATTACTGAAGAAAAGAGTTAGAAGAAGACATTTCAACTGAGATATCACTAAGTTGCATCATGAAACAGTCGTTGAAGCCATCTCCAACAGTCATTACCTTGCTGCGGCCGTCAATTAATTTAATCATCTCCACAAAATACCCTTTTTAAAAATATCGTTTTAAAAATGAAGAATGTTTAAAATAATAACATTACCTTTTTAAATGGCGGAAAGCTCAGATCCAATGATTCTATCTGCATTGGAAAGAAGGAAGATGAAATGCGCTTCAAGTGATGGACTTTGAGAAATAATTTTCAACTAGCTTCCACGAATTACTAAACATTTTCTTTCTAATTAAACGAAAGCTGATTTAACAAGGTTCAAATGTTGAGTTTTAGTCTTGCGTTTTGAGAGAATACGACCTGCAAATTATGTAGCATTTTCCTATTATTATTCTTCGTTGTTCATACCTCTTATACTATTTACATTTTCCTGATCTTGTGGAGATATTAATCTGTCTGACAACATTTTATTCGATTGTATTTATTCTTAAATTTGGTTGTTATGCTCATCTTCTCCAATATGTAAAATTCTTTTCTTAATCAATGCTATATATTATTTTACACTAGACTCAATATCATCATGATTATCTCCTTCTATGCGAATAAATTGAATACTATCATCAATAACTTCACTTGATTTTGCAGTTTACATCACATAATCATGTTAATCTCCGCTAAGAATAGCCATTTTAATCAGTAAATTGTCCATCATATTCACGCAATTCTCAACCCCATGATTCAAATTATTTGAGATAAATAGAACTCCTAAGTACTCTAAATCAAACTCCATTTCTTCAAATAAGTCATCAAATTATCTAGCCTAAAATTATTGAAAATTACTATCTCTCTTCAAATTTTAGATTATTTTATGCTAATTCTTACTTGGTCATCAAAGTGAGATGTCTTAATTTAATGGTATTTAATGAGAAATGCTTGAACTTCTTTAATTGTAAGTTCTCGCCTCGAATATAAAAGCACACGCTAGCCTTGGTCCATCTTTGAAGATAAGTAATCTGAGAGATGTTACTTTGGTTGTGTGGTCAGCTTCATTTTATCTACACAATAATAATGATGATATGTCAATCAATAAAGTTTTATTTTTCTTACCAAGAAGTGAGGTGTCTCCCTTGACGTAGAGATTGTAAGTTCCAAAATAATGATCTTGCACAATAGCATATGAAGAATTAGATCTTTTTTGGGATGGGTCATTCTAGACAATAATTTAAAGCTTGTTGTTTTCGTTAAGATTTGGAAGGTGAAAATAACATTTTCCTTTTAATTCCTTCTTCGTTCCAACTTAAAGATTTACATGAAGATGACGAAAAAAGCGAGAAATTGACTCATCCTCTGGTTTGAGAAATTCTATTGAATACAAATTAGAATCTGGCATCATCTTTAGCTTCCATTAGCGACAAATCATGACTGCTTTGATGAATTCGTCATATTATGGGAGATCTCTTTAAAAAATGCCTTCATTTTCGATGATTTGAAATTCATCTACTACATTATCTTATGCATCAAATTCTGAATCAAATAAATTCTTTGTGAGATCAGAACTGAATTTAAACTGATTTCCTGATTCTATTATGTTTGGAGAATTTATTTGCGATTAATATGCTTATCCATCAATTCGGTCTAATTTGTACTACGCATCTGACAGCATTACAGATTTAGTTGCTAGTTTTGGAGTAATTTGCAGTAATTCTTGAGGATTTATCATCTAAGATGTTTGTCCATTTGATATTTCTTTTAATTATGTAGGGTTATCATGTAAAAAGGAATTTATTGAAACTATTTCTCCTCCCTTAGTAATTTATGTGGTTCTTTTATTGGAAGCAAGAAATGGGGAAGAAGAGCCATGAGGGCCTGATCCATTTTCAGATGTAGGACTCAACTTAATTCTATAGGTTGCGTTGCCAATTTATTTCTTTTTTGAGAAATCAGTAGCTTCCTCTTTTTAAATGTTACTATGAGATTGTTCTTATGAGAAAAAGTTTTCCTAATCGAATCTTTTATCGTCAATAGATTATTCATTGTTTCTTAAATATCCGCTCTTTTAATAACTACGCAAAGTATCATCAAGATTTTTATCAGAATTTTGCTAATTTTCATATTTTTTTATGGTAGTCTAATTTTTTTCAGATATTTAAGAACCTTTTTTATAGCTAAGGGAAGTTCCAGATTTACCTTGAATTGCAGTTAGATCTGGTTTAATTTGATTCACGTTCAAACACATGTCCTTTCTTTAATCTGATTATCTTCTTAGTTCAGTATTTTTCAAAGAAAATATCTCCATTGATGGTCTAAAATAACCTTCATTGGCTTCTTCTTCGCTGATACTAGGATTTAGCAATTTTTTGAGACGAACTGATCCACTCTTTTTTTCGGGATCATCAGTAAAAGTATTTCCCCCTTCTCTTGCAAAATAGCTCAGTCTATGTCTTGGAGAATAGTTCAATGAACTTGATTACTCCAAACTTTTTTTGGACTCATCCTCAACTTCAGTTCTTTAGATGTTGCCAAAATCATTTCTTTGTTCATTAACTATTTTTTCTTGTCCTTCTGATTTCAATGAATCTTCTTCTTAGCGTCTAGGAGAAACAAATTCTTCCAAATTAATTTATAAACTTCCATCATTGTCTAATTCTTCTATCACATTATCAACATATTCCCTATGAATTTCTTATTTTGGAGGTTCTTTAAGCAAGGGTTCAGATTATTTGTCTGGAATACTGTTGCTTGGAGATGATTTTTTACCTTAATTAAGAATAGCATCACTTCTAGCTGAATTCTAAAAAAGATCTGGGAAAGAAAGAACTGTAGATTTAGGTTGAGATTAGCCCTTTGTAGAACTCAGGCTATGAGGATTATTTGCGAATAAATATTACATGTTTGCAGTTGAAATTTAAGGAAGAAGTTCTTCGTCAGTTTCTTAACTTGCCAAAGGTACATTCAGATTTTAATTGCTGTTGAGAAACCAAGAATATTATCTATCTGGATTAATTTAGAGTAAATTTACTCCTCCTTCATAGTGTAACTAAAAAGATTTAACACTGCTAGCTCGAAACCCCTCCGAAGCAATTTCGTCTTCGTCGTCAAGATAAGTTAAGGGTTGTGGCTTCAAAACTTTTTTATTTTTGTTTTTTTAGAAATTATTTTCATTTTCTACTAATAACTCTTATCCATGTGGTGGGTCAGCAGATTGAACATCATCTTGTGGAAAACTATGTGTGTTAAATTAATGTATTTATTAGATTTAAGATGGAATTATTTAAGGAGACTTATTTCCATTCTCTTCTTGATGTTTTTATTCAGAAGAAGATTGCTTGTTTTCTTCTGATTACTCCGGATTAAATACAAGTGAAGAAGTGAAATTTGAAAACTGCTCTCCTTATCCTTCTTTACTATTCGGAATCTAAATCGGGGCAAAAGTTGCTTCTCTACTGCCTTAATGTATCGCATTATTATAAAGAGATTATTTCATACTCAATTTTTATACAGTCGTTCTAGGCTATTGTTAGGGATCAAGTGAATCAACATGAGAGGAATTCCCAAACACACTTTCCCCAACTTCATCAATTTTATCGAACTGTATTTTAAAGTTTGGGAATCCTGCTGGGATGTCATAATAATTTTAAAATTATAATTCTTTATTCGGGTTTTCACTCACTCTGTGATTTTAATCTATTATTTAAATGTCCTTTTGGTCACCTGAGTTGTTTTTTGAAGAATCCAACTCTTCTTTAACAGCAGTATTATTTTTACCACCATTGATTCCATTATTTTTTGTCTGTTTATCTTTATATCCTCCGTTTGGGACGCTTGCAAAGGTTTCTCTTTGTTAAGAAGATTGCTAGTTTGTTCTGCTGTCTTTTGAGGTTTTAAGCTTAAGTAATTTTATGTTGGAAGAATCAAGGAATGTTTAGCCAATAATGAATCCTTCTATTTCGAAATCATTTTGTGTAAGAGTCTGTGTTTTATCAAAAAAACACCAATTTACAAAAGGAAGATTTTCTAGAGCGTCGATATTTTTGATTCTGACTGTGTTTTTAAAAGATTTTTGAATTTGTCTGGCTTAAATTAACTAAACTATGTCACACACTGAGTAAATATATAGTGGCAGTCCTCCTATTACAAACTAAATCCAGAAACTACGCATATCAATCCTTATTCTATCAGAAACTTAAGTGGAGTAGAACTCATTAGAGAGAATTACTCTCATTAATACTGCCACAAGAGTCAAGATAACAGTCAAGAAAAATGAGAATTTTTCAGTGATGGAATCTAATTAATTAACCTTCATAAAACTCTACTTTTTCCACTTCTCCATTTAGCAATCACATCCAGTTCCAACTACAGCTCCATAAATCCTTTAAATCAAGCAGTTTTATCAGCAATTATTTCTTTACTAAGTTTTTATTTATTACCATTTCGTATTGTGAAGGATTGTGTCTTTGAAGAGAATATTCTCAGAAGTTATGTTTTCACTTGTAGGATCACTCTTAAGTTTTAAACTACCCTCGTAATAATTATTTTCCCCAAAATTCAATTTATATTGCAGTTTGCCAACTAAATTTCTCCTGAAGCTCTAAAAACTATCTTTCGTTCCTTAATTCAGATTGCTACCTGAAACAAACAAAAAAACATATCCAATAAAGGAATTAACTTAATAATTGTTACTAGAAGTTAGCTTTAGAGGATATTTCATTGTTGGAACTGACTTTCCATCAAGAAAATTAGAATCGATTGAGAAATGCTTCTCATAAGAATTTAATATAACCAAATCGGCTGGTGCCCTTTCTCCAGAACCTATTTTAACAATATCACCCAGCTGGCAATTGGTTTGAATTTGCTCTTAACTTGAATAAACAATCATACCTCTAAATTGCCCTGCTAGAGAATTTTAGGAGTGACTATGCCATGGTCTTTATAATTCTAAAATAATAAAATCAACTTGCATGTAAAGCCTTTTATCAAAAATATTACAAGCTTGCTGATTTTGGTTTCATTCCATTGGGAGTCTTGGCTAGAATATTATCTAGAAATGTAAATAACTTTTCCTAGATGTATCAGCACTGCAATTAGATATGGAACTAGAATAGTAAACGAATTGTAGGTGCTAGTCTGTGGACGGTAGAATAAAAAGAGGATCACAAGCAAATGCATTAAGTAAATGCACTTCCGATAAGTTACCTTCTTTAATACATCTCTGATATGCAACTGCGGGACAAAAGATTAAAATTATCAAAAGATTTATCTATCAACGAAAAGCATAAACCATACAGAGAGACTCCATGAGATTATTTTATTTTTTGAGTTTGTTTAGCTGAGAATTGACTAGATTATTCCTCGATTAAAGTGGATCTGTCAAATTTCAAAAATGAGAAAATCTTAAACTAAGATTGCACTGTGAAGTAGCTTTACGTTTCTACAAATAAATTTCCATTTCTTTTTTTGGAGTGATCATATTTTTTAAAATTGATTACTATTCTTTCCTGCTAGATCTAGGTCTGTTTAGAATGACATTAACATCCACACTCATTTTTTTCTTCCTGGATGTTGTGCTTTCTGATCATTTTGGAAAAGAGAGTAGTTGAATCCTCATTGAGCGTTTTTTAGCTTATCTTCATTCTCGCCAAATGAGTTATTTTGCCCTAAATTAATTTATGAGAAAAAGGAAGATATCAAATTGTATCAATCACCTGATTTTTCTTTGACAATACTAAGTTTTTAATCAAAATACATGTAAGAATAATCAATACCTCTGTCTTTTTTTTCCCAAAAGAAACCAAAGGATATTTAAAAGAACTAAGATTAAAAATTTTCAGTGGAAATTGATAAAATATTATTTGTAAGCAAAGATATAGTAAATAAGCCTATAAATTTTTATTTCTGTAATCACATAATTCAAATAATTTTTTCTAAAAATATGAAATTTCCAACAACATTTTCTATTATTGATCTTCAGAATCATTCTTTGGAATGACTGACCAAGAATAGATGGTCTCTATTATATTGATAAAAAATATTACTACCTATTTTAAAAGGTCAATTAAATAGTAAAATATAAAATGATCTGAAGGTCACTTTTCGCTATCCTTCTAAAATCGAATTTAGAAATAAATAACATCTTTATCTTTCAATTATTTAGGGTGATTGATTGAGTCTAGCGCATTAAATTTTATCACGAAATATAAAACAACTAATTGAAAGTTTATTTATTTAAAGTAAGAAAGTAAGAGGAGGAAATGTAAATAATAAAAAAGAATAATTTTACATTACAAAAAAAAAGTTGAAATACAAATATGAGTAGAAGGAAAGACCACCTATTTTATTGTTTGAAAATGTGGCAAGAGCATCAGGGGAACTGTTATATTTAAATTTCTATCTATTCCTCTTATTGAATAACTCTTGGCTGTTTAACCTCTTAAACTATTTTATTTTCACCTTCTTCTTTAGAAATCAGAGAATCCTCAGAAATGATTTTAGATATTTTTAAGTGTTTTGAGAAAAGCTGCCAATTTCCAACAGCTTTATCAAAGCCCGTTACAACTACAATTGAGATTGCAATGCAGAAGTACGCATTAGGAGCTTTGAATAAGCTATGTAGAATTCCAAAACTCTCAGAAGTAGTTATATTGCTAACGATTAAAAAAGAAAAAATGCAAATTCCGATGCTTCCATAGATAAAGAATATTGTAAATGGATAGTGTGTCTTGTGAATTGAAAGAACTGCAAGGTTCGGAATTACTACAGCAATTGTAAATACTAAAGATCCAATATCAATGTGGCTTGTCTAGTGTCCTTGATAGTGAGGGCTTTAGGCTACACTCACAATACTTTTTTATACAATAATAGAACAATTAAACAACAAATGATAAAACAGGGCTTTTGAATTACCATAAGAATGTGATGATAACTGAATGAAATGAGCCTTTAAAGAATGATTTCCAGAAGTTTGAAATCGTGAATTCAGGATTTTCTAGATGATGTCGATAAAATTTGGGCAATTATTCAAGTTTATTCGGTAGAGTTTATCTTACAGTACAGAATTCATGGGCAGGATAGATTTCGTCGAAGAGACAGAATAAGACAATAGGAAGAGAAGTAAATAGAAGATTATAAAGCTACTTAATCCATTCATCGTAGAAATAGGTGCCACACTACCCCGAGAAAAAGTTGTACCATAAATAAACAAGAAACCCAACTTGATTCTTATAAAAGTTGAAAAATATCATTTAAGTATTTTTTCTACAACATTCTTAGCCTTAATAGAGAATCAAGCGGTTCAAATGTCGAAATTCTCCAATTGAAAAGTCAGAAATCGATGCTGCTTATCTTCCCTAGAAATATGGTGATTAGACTTAACAAACTTAATAAATGAGATGTTTACCTCTTTTCCACGGATTCCAATACCAACATGGGCAGCTGTGAGCATAGAGACGTCATTAGCTCCGTCTCCTATTGCAAGGGTAACGGTTTATGGGTCAAGCTATCTAACGATATTTACAAGTTCTGCTTTTTGCTTAGGAGTGATTTTACTGGCAACTACTGACAAACTCCTAAATAGTATCCAGTGAAGTTTTTTTAATACAGAAATCTCCTTTTTATTTGACCTTCTTGGTGTCGAGCTAAAATGATTATCGATAGCATAGAGAGTATGGCCAGTCAAAAGAACACTATATTTTTCTTTCTTTTAACTTTTTTCATAAAAATTATCAATTGTTTTTTGCAAATTGTCATCAAATGTTTCTTAATCAAGTATCAGCATTTGATTATCTTCTGAAATGAGGTCACATTGTCTTGCAATATTCAAAGCAGTTTCTTTTTTATCTCCTGTGATCATCCAAACATTTATGCTTGCTGCTTTAAGATTTTTTATAGTTTCTTTCACATTCTCTTAGAGACGATCATTTATCCCAGTGCCTCCTAGTAATATTAAATCTTTCTCCATCAAAATATTAAGAGCGTGTAGTTTTTCTTCTTAATTGCTGATATCGATCTTTATAGCTTACAAACTAAAAAAAAATAAGCAAAAATGTCTCTAATTCAGTTTAATTAAAGAATTACTTCACTAAATATTCAGAAACCTCTTCTTCGGCTAGAATGCGATACCCAAAAGCTAGAGTTCTTAGCCCTTCCAATGAAAATTGGTGAAGATGGTCTTCAGTTATTTTGTATAGATCAGATTGGTTAGGTTAGCAAATATTTAAAATATTAGAATCTGCTCCCTTGCAGTAGAGTTTATATTATTTAGTTTAGAGATCTTCTACAATAACTGACATTCTCTTTCTCTCAAAATCAAATTCAAGGACTGCTACTTTTCTAAATCGATATTCAAACTTTTTACTCAAATCAACTGTCAAGGTAACTATCTAATTAATGTCCTCATTGCTAAAATAGAATCCAAAGTCTTTACAGAAATTCATGATACTTTCTTCATCAGGGGAAGTACCACCATAGCTTATTTGATTGTTATGCCTTTCAATAATGAGAGTATGACATAAGTTTAAGCAAAGTAGGCTCTCTAATTCCTAAGAAAAATAAGATAAAAGTTATTGAATTAATAATTGTCAGTTCTCTTTCTTACTTGATTGTTATGTTCCTGTGAAAGAGAGGAATTAATTAGCGAAGTAAGTGCCTCTGATTTTAGAATATTATCAGATTAAATTGTCTCAATGCTGTTTTAATATGAAACTCCACAAAGAGAGAGCCCCTTAAATATCATCTAGTTTAATGTCAAAGTGCCAGTTTTATCGCTGAAGACATATTTAACTAAACCAAGTTCTTCACAAAGTCCACTACTATTAACATTAACTAGCTATTTATCATTTGTGTTGATGTAGTTTTAATCCTTTTGAAGAATCATTCCTTGAAAATATTTGACTAATTCTAGTGTCATCATAAGAGAAATGGGCACAAAATGACCCAATAATAGAAACCACATTTGAATCATTAAGATGAAAGATCTAAAAGTTTAAGACTCAAAATCTGAAGGCTTTATATCAAGGTAAGGCAGTGATTTTTTCTTTAAAGCAAACCAAATGACAGAGTATGAAGAGCAGAAAATGCAAATGCAGACCATCAAGAGGAATATCCACAAGATCATCTTATTTAGCAATACTTCGATTCTGCTGAATTTGAATCTGAAAGTAATTTAAACAAAATTATTATCTGTTCTCAATGCTTGAATCAGTTTACAGGATAGACACATATTTAATTAAAAAGATAGAAACTTCCTGTTTTAATGAACTGAAGAATTCTGTTTAGATTTTAAAAACTATGTTTGCTACCCAAATAATTTTGTGATTAATTACTCAAAACGATTCAAATTTACTCTTCTTAAAAGTCTATCGTTATTCTAGTGATTTTACCTTGATTTTGGGGAGTTCAAAAGCATTTTTGTTTAATGCCCTGTATAGACGATTATCCCTATCACTTAATCGGTGGCTTTTAGGCTCGAACTTCTTAGGCATAAATTTTTCATATTTATTGCATATTGTTTTTCTCCATTTTTCTCTCGAATAACTCCATTAAAACAATATAATTAAGGGTTTGGCTGCTCATATTTTAACTCCAAATTCATCAAATTTTGTAATGTAAGTTCTTCTTCCTTTAAAAAAAGAGGGCAAGACACTAACTTATGCTTCAGATTCGCCTCTCCATCAAGATTCATAGTCTCGACAAAGCAACTCCCCTTCAAAAATGAATGAAATGATCAATTGTAAGGTTTTAAGATTCTTAGATTACATCAGGTAAGGAACTATGCAGAATAACTAGGTCAGCTGGAAATGGCTCATTTTCCATCACCTTGACTACATCTCCTATTCTCAATTAGCTCCGAAATACGGACTCAAACTTTTCGTTTTGTGGATTAAATCTCAGCGCCTTAGATTCATTTTCCTTTTTATCAGCTGCATGCCTTCTTCGATCTTCAATAAAGTCTTTAATCATTGAAACGAAAAGAATTATTCCTAAGTCGAAGAACACAGTGGGTTTTCCGTTGGTTGTTGACAGAACTTTCGATAGCTAGCAAGTACCAATTAGTATGAAATAAATATGCGCCAACTTACTAAACTAGGTGTAGAGGTTTTTCGGGACAAATGTCAACAGATTATATTTGGATGTTGAAATAGAATTGTCTGATACTTTTAAATCTGCTACGCCTGGAGTAATAAAGCGGAAAGATTTACTTTGAAAGCAAGTTGCATTTTCTCTTTGCTTTTTAAAAAATAGAAACCGTGAGTTACTTTCATTGTTACGATAGCCCTGTTATATCTTAACTATCTCTTGATTGAGGGAATTCATTAGCTTTTTTGTTTGTTGTAATGACTTTGATCAAAAGCTATTTATCCCTTTGTTTGTTCTTTGCTTAATTAAGTTTATATTAAATGCTTGAAGTAAGAAGAGAGATATCTCGATTGCATTTTTTGTTTTCTGTAGTTCAAATTGATTCTATTTTTAATTCCGATGAAAATATGCTTGTGAGAATGGTTGGTTCAAAAACTTTAAATAATTAACCTCTTTTGTGACCTGATTTTATTCCTTCCTACTCCTCCTTCTCTAGAAGAGTGTAAAATTAGAGCATTTTGCAAATGTAGTTTTGCTCTGATAAGTAGAATGCTTTCAAATTTCAAAGCATCCAAGTGATAAATAAACTAAATAAATCAAATCAATTGTCTTTAAATAAAAGTTCATTTTTTATGATAAATGATCATTTTGAAAAATTTTTTAATGTATTTATCGAACCATTAAATAAATTATCCCTATTGATCAAGACTTGATGAAGAGAAAAAGGTCTAAGGACTTTAGCCTGAAAAATAGGAATTGAATGAAAACGATCTAAATTAAGAAAACATTTAATTTCAGATTTCGATTTAAAAAAGCTGTGTTTAAAAATTATACGAATCATAATTATCTTGTTCATCAGTTAATTGCATCTTAATCAGAATGATCCTTGTATTCTACTCTATGTGATTATCACTAAGCAAACCCAAATAAAAGTTATTACAACATGAGATATATTTACAAAAGGAAAAATGCAGATAAAATTTGAATATTTCATAATTTTATTTACTAAAGATGAAATAAAGTTGTTGTGGTGAATGAATGGCCTTAAAAAAAGTTGATAAAAATATTTTCTGAGGAAAACAAGTCATCAGAAAAGAAGAGAAAGATAATCGAAAACTTAACTAAAAATAAAAATATTTTTAGGGAATTATGACTTTATGAAATTATGTAGTTTCATCTCATCTCACTTTCTTGTTAAATTTTAAATAAATCAAAGTGATTTTAATGCTAAAAAATCCCTAAATTCTATTATTATCCTTCGTAAAAGTATCTAAATATTGGGTTGGTCAATAACTTTTATTTTTCTTAAAATTATCACAAAAGACTTACTTTTTTTGGTTGGTATGTCTCAGTGAAGAATGTATTATTTTAGGTTTGCTCAATATTTTTTTTATCCTACTCAAATTGTGCATAAAAATTATTTTAGCTTTCAGCTGCAATCACATTGAGTCCTTCCAAGTGAGAGTCATGATATAGTTTTAATCTAGTTAACAGCTCCCCATTTGACTTTGTAAAGTCAATGAAATCTTTAGATATCTTTGTTTCTCTTATTTTCAAATATTTTCTAGTTTCATAGAATAAATTCATTGAGAAAAAGTTGATCTTTTGGTTCATCATCTTTATGATATTTGTTTCTTTAGGCAGCATATATTTGAACGCTTTCTTATCATCGAGTATTAGTTCAGATTAATCTACTTGTACACATGGATCAAGCTCCCATGTTTTCATATCTTTCTTCTCAAAAAGCTTTCTTTTCTTTGTATTTAATTTTGAAATAGCATCTTGATATACTTATTGCAATTTGTGTCTTTTTGCAGCCATTTCTTCAAACACAAAGCATACCTTTTTTTCATACCTCATTTTCATATAAATGTGGTCCTTAAAGAGTTAATGTTAAGTGTCTAAGACATCTGCATATTCCTTCAAGAACTTACTGTTTTCTTCATAAAGACGCTAAAGATATTCATTAACACCTATCTAGTTTTGTTTATTGAATTCATTAGTCAATTTGCTAAGATCTGAGAAAACTGAGGAAAGAGCTTTTAAGCTTTTCTATGTACCATCTAGATTTATCATTACTTCTTTGGTTAGCGTTTTTGCTTTACCATAAAGTTCTGTTAAAGACACTGTGTAACCTCTAAACGCTAACCCATAATTTGTAAAATTAGAGGAATTATAGCAGTTTATTTTACCATCGATTGAGAAAAATTAATTCAATTCTGTTGGTCCTTCCTTGACATTCAGAGCTACTTTTCTGTATCTGGTTTCATCTTGAATGAAAAGAAAGTTTTCGAAGTATTGACTATTCTTTAAGAGCTCGCTTTCAAGCACTGCTTCCATAAATTATTCCAAGATTTTCATTCTCTTTTGTAGGTAATCAGGTTCAAACTTTCTAAAGGATATTTTTCAAAAAAAGATTTAAATTATAAGAATATAAAAGAGCACTTAATTCTAACCAAAAATATCTTTATACCTTTGAAGAGTCTTTTTAGGTAGAGGAGGAATGAAGTATCCAGGAAACTAGTTTTCAAAGATATCTCTTAAAAGAGCAAAATCACTGTACCGCCTGTAACAAGTCCATTTTAATTCACTGAGATTAACTGTGTAAAGAACATATTTTTGCTTGAGAAATCCACCTTCTTCTAACACTCTGTAACTCTAGATAGAAATGGATGGCTTTTTATCTGGATACTATTCAATATACTTTCCTATTTTGTTCAATTCAACTTTCTAGCAATTAACTATGTCACCACCTCCACTTTCAAATGCCTCTTTCTGCTTTTATTGTATGATGAACTCATCAATAAGCTTTACAGGGTCATCAGTGCCAATAAACTAAATTTCAAAGAATAAAAAATGAGGATAACAAAATTCATTCAAATGTAACCTTTACCTTTGATATTTCTAAAGGTTTTGCAATTACAGATAAATTTGCAAATGCTTATGTGACATTCATCCCATAAGGCTTTCCAGCCATAGGAAAGTCAGGCATGGCCATTGTATCATCAGGATAGCTTGGATCTTAATCGTTTTAGTTATTCCCAGCTTAAGGAGGATAGTTTGGTATGCTTTCTCTATTAGCCTACTATTATTGGATTTAAGAAGATTACTACTACTATTAATCTTGTTAAATAGAATTCCTGTTTCCCTAGTCTTGGAAATTGGATGGTTCTTAGTTTAATTGAGATTGAGGATGATTTATCGAGCTTCCTTATGATCGTTTTTATTAGTTAAAACTACCTGGATTTTATTATTTTTATTCCATTTCTCCAAATAAGTCTTCATCAATGAGAGAGTCATTATTATTGTTTTATTGCATTTGATTTGTTTATATCTCCTCAGGGTCAAAGTCAAAACTATCCTCTTTGTTTGCTGCAATTG
>Ga0302285_10000571_pt1 | contig 20070 bp, 16 predicted proteins | sample III_Fen_E2_2_FD_200455 | JGI IMG/M metagenome (GOLD analysis project Ga0302285, IMG submission 200455) | Peat permafrost microbial communities from Stordalen Mire near Abisko, Sweden - III_Fen_E2_2 | ecosystem: Environmental > Terrestrial > Soil > Wetlands > Permafrost | place: Sweden: Abisko... | reverse complement strand
TAAACAGGGTGCTACTCCAGAGCTTTTTTTATTCTGTTTGCAGATGTTTTTACAAACAGAATGCTCCTCTGGAGCTGATATTCATTCTGTCCATTGCAGAATATGGTAGAAAATGGAAATAGCAAACCCGTAGGAGTGATCTGTTGGTCTCAAGAATACAATTTAGATAATCACAGCCAGAAATTTTACCTTTTTCCCATTGAGAGCTTTCATTCCGTGTGGTTTTGTGGCATCAAAATAAATGCTGTCACCCTCGTGAAGAGTAATGTCATTCGCACCTATCCGGAGTTGCATGCTTCCTTCGAGCACTAAATTAAATTCTTGTCCGGAATGGGTGTTTAAATTGATGGGCTTGTTGCAGGGTTCTACCGTTACTTCGAAAGTGTCCACTTTGGCATTGCGGAATCCATGAGCTAATGATTGGTATTTGTACGCTTTTGTGCGTTCCACGCTGGTTCCTGTTCCCTTACGTGTTACAGAGTAGCCTTCGGAGTGAGGGTCGTTGCCCGAAATTAGTGCAGTTGTTTCTATTCCGAAAGTTTCGGCTACTTCGCAGATAAAACTCATGGGGATGTCCGATTCTCCCGATTCGTAACGGGCATAATCTGTTTCGGAAATACCACATTTCTCAGCAGCCTGAGCGAGACTAAGGTCAAGCGCGTCGCGTAATCCGCGCAACCTTTCGGCTATTTGTTTAATTTGTGTGTTCATGGTGATTTAAGAATATGTAGATTATTTGTTTAATCGTTTCCTGCAAAGAAAGCAGGAAACGATTCATTGTTTTTATTTGAATAACAAATTTAGTCTTTCACACAACGAACTGAAAATCCGCTTTGTTTTGTTGAATTTGCCGTGACTACCTGAGCTGAGCTATTGCTCAAAGAGATACTGTAACCATTGTTTGAATCAACTTCATCTGCAGCCCACCATTGTCCAGTTGTTCCGAGTCCATAAAATCCGTAAGTGTTATTTTCTGATGCAATATATCCACCGGGAAGTGCTATGAATCCACTGGTATTAGTTGCTCCTGTGTTGGTGTCTGTCCAATGTGTCGTTCCTACTTCTTTTAATATACCACCGGCAACGCTTGCTCCTCCTAAATTATTTATCAGAGTTGTCCAGTCGGCTTTTGTAGCCACATGCCAGCCTGTTGGAGCCACATTTCTGGAATCATTCACTGCATACCAATTATAAAGACTTCCATAAGTTGTTTTATTAGCTGAATTGTTATCGTAGATACAATAAGCTTCTGATGTGAGGTTTGACCAGGCAGTTAGATCGGTAACATTAGAAATTGCATTTCCAGCACGATAGTTTTTTACTTTTAAATTTTCAGTCATCCAAATCTGACTGCCAATTGTTACTGTTTCGCAAGTGTTGCCATTATAGTCTTCAAATAATGTTGTAAAAGTCAGTTCGGCTCCATAGTTAGTTCCGCTTTTGTTAGTTGCGTAGCAGCGTATATAGTACTTTGTTCCCATTGTTAATCCTGAAACAGACACAGAGAAATTTCCGGTACCGGCAGTTGTAGTCGCTTTACTACTCGAAGTAGTTGGATTAGATTTAGTACTCCAACAAGCTCCACGCTCAGTAACTGCAGAACCCGGATCTGAAGGTACGTTGCCCCAACATGTTACAGTTGTTGCCTTTATACCGGTTAAACTTTTTGTTTGTACAACAGGGCGTGAAGCTTTATCTTGACAACCGTAGGTAAGTACTACGAGAAGAAGTCCTGCCAATAAAAAAGGAATTTGAAGTTTGCTTATTCTTTTCATTATTTTGAAATTTATTATCACGATGTTATTTTAAATGAGATGCTTTTAATCCTTTTATTACGGCATTTGTAAAACCGTGAGCTTCCATTTCGTTCAATCCTTTTATAGTGATGCCGCCCGGTGTAGTTACTTTATCAATTTCCACTTCGGGGTGTGTATCGTTGGCTTCCAGCAAATCGATGGCTCCACGCAATGTCTGAATTACTACTTCTTTTGCTATTCCCGGATAAATACCCATTTCCACACCACCTTCCGTAGCCGCACGTATATAACGGAAAGCATAGGCAATTCCACAAGAAGACAATGACATAAATGCATTTAATTGTGTTTCTGGTACCAGAAATGCTTTGCCTAATTCAGCAAACAGCGATACAATAAGTTCTTCCTGATTTTTATTTGAGTTGAAAGATGAAATGGTAGAAACGCTTTGCAATACATCAATAGCAGTATTTGGAATTATGCGGAACATGGTTGCATCGGTATTGAAAAGACCGGCTAATTTTCCAAAATCCACACCGGCAGCAATAGATACAATGATCTGTTTTTTATAGTCAATCAAATTCTCAATTTCTTCGGAAATAGTCTCTACCAACCATGGTTTCACAGCCAGAAGAATAATATCTGCATTTTTGATGATTTCGCGATTGGAATTACTTGTGCTAATTTCCGGTGCAAAAGCCTTAATTGCATCCAGATTTACTTGCGAAACATCACTAACCCGAATATTTTTAGATAGAATTAATTTTCCTTTTGATAATCCACGGGCAATAGCTCCACCCATATTTCCTGCTCCGATAATAGCTACTTGAATGTTAGTTGTTTCCATATTTTTATATTTTGATAAACTAAATGTTGCATGATCTGATTTTGAAAGACAAAGATAGAATAAGAAATTAAGAATGTCCAATGAACAAATGAAAATTATATATAAAAATGAAGATTCGTCGTTATTTAGCAATCCAATTAAAAGCTAATACTTAAGCCTGTTCTGATTCCCCACGGAAAAACACCGGATTTGTTTGTATCGGTTAGTCGCCATACCGATTGAATGGCAAAAATATGCAGAATGTTGGTAAAACCCACCCCGACTTCTATATAAGGTTTACTGAGTGGTTGCATAAACTCAGGATAATTCAGGACGGACTGGTGCGAATTACTTAATGAGCCGTAAGCCATTTTGAAAGTGAATAACTCACGTAGATTTAAATATTTAATAAGCGGCAGCTGGTTCATAATTAGTCCGTTAAGCGTGAGTTCGCTTTGCAGGTTTATATATCTGTCGGCAGCATATTCCATATACTTCATCATATTGTACTGGTACATGCTGTATCCCCCCGAACCGGTTTGAACCGGGATGTTCATTGCGTATATTCCGTATCCGCCAGCTTCGCTTCCCGAAGGTATTTCGAGTAAGGGGTAAGGTACATCGCCAAGTATGCATCCTGCTTCGGCCACATAATACAAATTCCCGATGTCAAACGGAACATATTGTTTTATTGCTCCCATCAGTTTGCCATATCCCTTTGTCTTGTTATTCAAGGTGTATTCACCTCCTTCGAGTGCAACAGAAAGAACGGGTCGGTTGTTGAGAATATAAATACGTTGCAAATGATTCTCGTACGTTTTTTCATCGAATGAAAAGCGGGTATTAAGCGTTGCCGAACGTTGCAGGAACGAGGGTACATTTATACCATTGGTTTGCATAGGTAAGCTTCCGTTTGCGTACATTGTATTGGCCCGAAGGTATAAAGTGGATTCTATATCCGAATTCCAGTCGTTGGAGAATGTAACATTAAATTCTTTTCTCCGATTCAATTTACTTGCCGACCACAACATTAAAAGGGTACTTGCAATATCCTCGTCTCCGGTGATTAGCGGATTTTCGCGATACATAAAGTTATTGTAGTTGTAGTCAATCCGTCGGTAATCGTCGGTATAGCTCATTCCTATAACACGCTTTTTTTCTCCCGGCAACTTATATCGTCCTTCGGCGGAGTATTTTATTGTGTGGTTTTTGGTAGCATAACCTGCATAGCCGCCTATCATACCGTCTTTCCACAGTTTTTCGTTTGTTTTCAAGGGTATGTTTAGGCGTAACCCCTCAATGTCGCTTAAGCGGGCGAGTTGCAGTATATTTCCAATGTCTACTTTACCGGCAGGAATATTTCCGGTTAATGCAACTTCGGCAATCAGTTTGGCGGTACGAAGCAGAGCAGTATTACTCAAATCGTTCAGTTTTTCATTGAGCGTAGTCTGATCGTAATTACTCCGGGCAAAATTCCCGGGTTGTATCAGGTTCAATTCTCCCGAGTGGTATGTGGCAGATCGTTTCACGAAAATCTCCGGTCGTGGATGTAGACTATCGGCCAGCAACTCGTAATTCATGTTGAGTGTCATCTCTTCCGATTGGCGAACCCAGTTTTTGTTAGCAAGCGGAACAAAGGTTTCGGAGATGTGCAGATTATGAATAAAGTTGATATTGGCTTTAGAAGGTAGTTCGGCTTCAATTCTTGTCAGAGCCAGGGTAGTAGAATCAATCCAAAGCTTTCCGTTGAAAGCTAAATTCTTGGGATTCTTGGTGTGAAAATGAATTTCATATTGCTTTCCGGTCTTGCGTTTCACGCTGTCGGCCAGATAATAGTCGTAATACGCATTTCCCACATTGGCCAAGGGACTAATCATGCCCTTTCCGAGCACAAAAACAGCATTGTCGTAAAAATTCAGTTCGGTGGTCATCTCTCCAACAAATTTTTCCAACAATCTTTCTACATTTTCGGGCGAAGAAAAAATATTTTTAGAGACTTGTTTTTTATCGATGTTAGTCAATTGGTATTTATTCTCAGCCATGTACAACGGAATAACCAGAGAAGAGTCGGTATGCGATATATTTCCTTTTTTTAGTTGGTCAAAAATGCGCTTGCTCAAAGTACGCTGATTAATTTTGCTCAGCAAAACCAGGTTTTGTTCGGTACTCTCGGCATTAAATCCTTTTTGCCTGCTTACATCATTTTCTCTTTTGAGCAGCCGTACTTTTTTCATTAAATCAATAGCCGGATTAACTCCCGGTATTACCAGCGCCTCGCGAAGCAAGGTATTTTCCTCTCTCATTTCCACCTGTACACCTACACTTTGGCCCGGTTTAATTTTGAGTTCCTGCTTTTTGTAACCAACTGAAGAAAATATGAGTATTGATTCTTTGCCTGTGTAGCGAATCAGGAAATAACCTTCTTCGTTAGTTTGTACTACCTTTGGGGTATTTTTGAAATAGATATTTACCGAAGGAATAGGAGTCTTATCTACAATGTTCAATACCTGCCCTACAACCACCGTTTCTTGTGCCGATGCAAAGAGAGATGCAAATAACATGATTATCAGCATCAATTTAAATATGTTTTTTCTGCAGACTATTTTTGTATTGTTTAAAATCATTCTGTAATTAAGTAGTTACAAGTAAATAGTTACGAGTTACAAGACTGTTTATCTGTGGTTTGTATTCAAAAAACAGACTGTTAAATATTATTGTTTAATTATATCTTTTTCTTTGCATTCACTTTAGCTTCATCTTCCCTTTGTTTTTTGTAAAAAGGGTGGCAGCTTAAAACGGTTTGACGCAAGTAGTGAACATCAATATGGGTATAAAGTTCTGTTGTTGTTATAGATTCGTGACCAAGTAATTGCTGAATAGCACGTAAGTTGGCTCCGTTTTCGAGTAAATGCGTGGCAAATGAATGACGAAATGTATGCGGACTTACATTTTTCCGGATTCCGGCCAAAACAGCTAATTCCTTTACTATTTTAAAAATCATGTCCCGGGTCAGTTTCGTTCCACGCCTATTCAGAAATACACAATCTTCATTTCCTTTTTTTATATCGAGCATGTTTCGGTCTATTTTCCAAAGCTCAATTTGTTTCAAAGCCTGAGGCGACATAGGCACTAGTCGTTGTTTGCTTCCTTTACCTTCAACCAGCATATATCCTTCGTCCATATATAACTTAGACAATTGAAGCCCGATTAATTCTGAAACGCGTAAGCCGGAACCGTAAAGGACTTCAATGATAGCTTTGTTCCGCTGTCCTTCGGGTTTTGAGAGATCAATGGCAGCCACAATAGCATCAATTTCTTTTAATGATAACACCTCCGGAAGCCGTAATCCTATTTTCGGGCTTTCGAGTAATTCAGTCGGGTCATTATCGAGAATATTCCGGTAAATAAGAAAATGATAAAACGATTTTATGCTTGATAAAATCCGTGCCTGTGAACGTGGATGAATGCCCAGGCTGCTAATTTCGATAATAAAATCGCGTAAGACTTCTGTTGTCGCTTCCTCAGGTTTTACGTGTGCATCCGACAAATAAGAAGTCAATTTTCTCAAATCGTTTTCATAAGCCGCTATCGTGTTGTCCGACAAACCTTTTTCAAGTTTCAGATACAAATGATATTCGTCGGGAATGGGAAGCATTACTTAATGATTAACTATAGGTTAACACTATTTTGAAATTGACCTGCAAAGATATAAAAAGAAAGTTGAACTACTTCGTTTTGATAGCATTCATCTTATTTGTCAGGAGGTAGAAATGCAATTTTTCATACTATATTTGAATAAATATCCTATCTTTGCCCTGCAAAATAAATAATGTCGATCCTCCGGAGCTTTGTTATCCTTATATAACATTGATCTACCATACTATCGCCACTCCGTGGCTAAAGCAGATATGTAGAACCGGCATTATTGGCTAATTTAATGAATCCAAATACGACATTATTTCATTCCTGCTACTTATTGACAAACTGAATAAGTAAGCAATAATATTTAACGATATGTTTTTTGAAAGCAAAATCCGGACAAACATCATGTAACTTGTAACTATTCACTTGTAACTATTTATATTATATCAAAAAAATAAATTGTATGAAAATCAACAAACACCTTCTTGCGCTATGTTTTCTGGCGTTAACCGTTTCACTTTCTGCCTATGATGCGGTTGGACATCGAATTGTGGCCGATATTGCGTATCATAACCTCACAGACAAAGCACGAAACCAAGTAGATAAAATTCTGGGTAAAAATGGAATTGTTTATGCAGCTACCTGGCCCGATGATATTCGCAGCGATAATAAATATGCCTACAGTTATCAGTGGCATTATCAGGATTTGGATGACAATATGGCTTCTGCCGATCTGAAAAAACTATTGGATAATCCGAAAGCCGAAGGGGAACATTTATTTTATGCCCTCGACTCGCTTACAACGCGATTAAAAAGCGACAAAAACAATACTGAAGCCTTGAAATTTATCGTTCATATTGTGGGCGATTTACATCAACCCCTCCATTTGGGCAGAAAAGATGATAAAGGTGGAAATAAAGTTGACTTCAACTGGTTTGGCCGGAAAACAAATCTTCACTCCGTTTGGGATGGATCACTGATTGAAAGTCAAAAAATGTCGTATACCGAATTTAGTCAGTATTTACAGGATAAATACGATGCCCGCAAAGCTGAAATTAAAAAGCAAACCATTCTCCAGTCTGTCGAAGCTGTTTATGCTGTTCGAAACATGATTTACAGTTATGATATGTCCGACACAAGTAATTATCATTACGTTTATTTCTTTGCCGACAAGCGCGACGAAATGCTTTACCGCGGAGGCATTCAACTGGCCAATGTGCTGAATGCGATTTATAAATAAGACTTTATCTAACATACAAAAAAACCGCTTGTCATCCCCGGATAGTAAGCGGTTTTTTATTTAGTTGTTCGGCTTTCCCAAGGCGCTACCCTTTCATGGCTTTACCTTGGGCTGAAATATGTCCGACTTTCAGTCTTCTAATTCATTAGCTTTATGCCTTCAGCACCTGGCCGTCAAGCAAAGAAACTTTTATTTTTGCAGATGCTTCGTTTTCGGGCTGAAAGCCCTTTATAATTCAGCCCAATGGTAAAGTCCTGAAAGGACGACGCCTTGGGTTAAATAAATAAAGAAATCTATTTTCGCCCTGAAAGGGCAATATATCGAAAAAGTCACTAAAATAATTGATTGTAACTATGCTGTCCTTTCAGGACGAAGAACTTTTTTATTATGCTTTCCCAAGGCGTTACCCTTTCAGGGCTTTCCCTTGGGCTGAAATATGTCCGACTTTCAGTCTTCGAATTTGCTATAGTATGGAGAGACTACTTCCTCCGCTAACTCAGGTCTTTGACCTGTGCTTCTTTTCATTTTGTTTATCATGAGTCACAGACTCACGGCAGCGAAGGTTTTTTGTCTGACTGTTAATTAATTGAATAAAAAATCTTCTACAAGTTTTAAATACCTTTCTGTTTCTTCATATATTGGCGCGTGTCCTGAAAATTGCATTTCTTTAAACGTAGTATTGGGGATTAACGATGCGATTTCTTGTCCGTCTTTCGGAGGATTTAGACCGTCATACTTCCCGCTTATTACAAGTGTTGGGGCTGTTATGCTTGGTAAATCTTTCCTGAAATCAAAGTTTGTCAGGGCTTTATTGGCGGCCGCAAATTGTTCAGGGGTTAAATCTGTTTCAAAAACATCAAGGTGGTGTTGCATTATCTCTGTGTTGTAAACAAGATATTTGAGTAAAGTCAAAATAGTTTCGTGAAAATTTTTCCCCTTAATTTCTTCTGCGTGTTCTCTGAACAATATTTGCACGGATGAAGTCAGTCCATTTGATTTTGGAACAGTTAATATCAGCTTTTCAATTCTTTCAGGTGCAGCAATGGCAACACCTTGTGCAATATAGCTTCCCATTGAAACACCAAGCAAATACGTTTTTTCAATATTGTAAAAATCCAGAATGCCCAACACGTCATTTATATGATCTTGCAAAGTGTATTCCGTTGGTTTTTCGCTTTGTCCGTGTCCTCGAATGTCAAACGTAATTGTTTTGAAATGTTTAGAAAGAGGATTTGTGATGATGTCTAATTGCTTGGAGTTACCTCCTAAAACGTGAATTAGCAGCAATGGTTTTCCGCTTCCCTTTGTATTTATGTTTAAATCAATACCGTTTATTTTTATTAATGCCATGTTGTAAATATATTAATATTTAATTTTGTAAGTGCCTTGTTGTGCGGTTGTCTAACATTGCCTGTATTTTCATTTTATGAATATCCGTTTTGTTGCCTAATCCTAATTTCAGGAAAGTATATGTCGGTGCTCTGCACCTCTTTGGTTTCATTTCTACTTTACTCTACAAAGATTCTCGGTGCTCTGCACCTTATTTGATAACATTCAAAGGGACAGCGTCCAGAAATCTTTGTAGAAACTCAATTGCTATTAAAGTGTGAGGTGCAGAGCACCGATATATCTCTTGCTATTGGGCTATAGATTTGTTTTAGGTAAGATAACGGATAATCATTTTCATTTTATTTATCACAGGTTACAGACCCACGCCAGCGGAGGGTTAGGCCTTCGTTTTTTGTTGTATTTCGGTTGTGTTGAGTTTACCCATCCAATATTTCATGATGTAGCCAAATGCCAGTCCGGCTACTATCCAAAGAGGAATACCAATTAAAATCATTGGCAGGGTTATTTCTTTTCCTGCAATTAGTGGGTTAACGATTGTAACAAGAATATACATAATCCCACCCCAACCAATGCCTGTCTTCAACCATGAGGCATTCTCGTGTTTTATTTCTTCCAGGTTGAAATTCTCAAATCTGGCTGGTTGTTTGTTTAACCAATTCTGTTTCCAACTTTTCACAAACCAAATCCAAATAGGAAATGTCAACATGATTACAATCAAACTTGTCAAATTTCGCAAACACGGAATGGTGTTGCCACAGTTTGGACAATAATAACCAAACCAATTTTTAAAGCCATTCTTTTTCGCCCACAATCTTCCGTCGTTCAATTCTCCGCAATGAGGACAAGGAACAAATTGTCTTTCCATAAGCGGTTTATCTGTTGTTTTGTCGAAAAGCAGCACTTTGGGTACTCTTTGTCCTAAAATTAATTCATTAATTGCTAGTCCGGGATTTAGAATCCAATGAATCATAGACCAATGTTTCCAGGTCCATGCTGTAAACTTTGTTTTGTCGTATTCCATTTTTTGATTTTTTTTAATTAGATCTGTGCTTCTTTTCATTTTGTTTGTCACGTGTCACAGGGTTACAGACCAGTGACAGCGAGGAGTAATTGAGAATAAATCCGGTGTCCGATAATGATTACTCCATCTGGATTATTTCGTCTAAATAAATTGAATTTACTATGCAACGATATTGACTAATTTATCATCTTTATAAACAAGACACTAAAACAATCATCGATGAAGAAATATCTTTTTATTTTGACTTTATTTTTCCTTTCTTCCAAATTAGATGGACAAGAAAATAAAGTTTACAACAATCATATTGGGATAAATTTAGCCTCAATAAAATTTATTAGCGAAAATTACACTCCAAGTGGTTATAAGTTTTGTTTGCCAAATGGTATATTTTTCAAACATGACACAAAAGACTTCACATACAGATATTTTCTCAATTTCAATCAGTTCGAATCAACTTTTCCTGATGGTACTGTTACTGGTAATGATATTATGTATACTCATAATCAATACTCATTATGGACTGGTGGCTTTGGCATTCAAAAAAATATCGATTATAAAAAACTACGCATATACTATGGCTTAGATTTATTTAGCGATTTTTCAATTGACAAAGAACATATTACCGGAGGAATTGCCGGATTCAATAATTATTATAATTATTATCACTTATGGCTTGGCATTCGTCCTTTAGTTGGGTTACAATACCAATGTACAAAACAAATAGCGTTATCAATTGAGTCAAATTTCAATCTTGCATACAGAATTAAAAACACCGACGAATATATAAGTAGTATAAAAGGATTTCAGACATATTTTAATCCTGCTACTGTTTCACTCTCCTATGGTTTTTAAAAAGTGGACTGGTAAATAATCTCATAAAGAACCGCCATGCTAACGTAGATTTGTAATCCGTGCCATACACAACATACTAATTTCTTATGTATGGTTCACAGGCTGCGAGTATTCGGAAGATCTTTAAGCTTTACTTTTTTCCACTCATTAATCTTGTAGTCCACAACAATGCTGTCTTTATTAAGCTTAAATACTAAATCTTTAGTGTAGACGGGATCAATATCCCAACCATAATCTGTCACAATACTGTAAAAAATACAAGTATCATAATCTTGTTTATAATTTTCGTCAGGCCCAATTTTCTCTATAAGCTCTCTGTAGGTTAATCCTTTTAATTTATTATTTTCGGTCAAGTCATTAAGCATTTTCTCCCGGTTTGGATAGATTCCATCACTTTGATCCATCCAACCAGTCTTCTCAAATTTAATGTTGTTGCATGCAAACGACAATAAAATGAAGCTTAAAATAACTATCAATTTGACTTTTCTCATAGAAACGTTGTTCTTGATTTTTTTACACTGACGCATAACACACGCTACACACTTAACAGGATTTTTATTTGATTGAGTTTATTACTAGATCATGCAATTCATTTAATTTTTCACGTGCTTGTAATATATCTACAAAAACACCTTTAGTTTTGATTGCTTGCTCGTCATGTGGTTTTCGATTCATTTGAGATCTATCGTCAATAATTATTCGGCCTAATTTATCTTTACTACTTTCTTCCACAGTAACAAAAGAGTGACAAATTGTATCTCTTAAATTTCTCAAATTAATTCCGTCTATAAATTCTTGTGATAAATCAAGCTGTGGCATTTTAGAAGGCATTCCTGTATCAAGTTGTTCATTAGTTGTGTATGGAATCAGTAAATAAAGTGCAATTATTTCACGTACTCCTGGAATTGAAAGAAAGTTATCATTGCCATTTAAAATATTTTGAGCTATTTCTGAAAGAAAAATAGAATGCTCTCTAAAATTGGTATCTCTATCTTTAATCATATTTCATTGTATTTTTACTACTCTTGTCCTTTCGGATATACTCTATAAATGCTGTAAGTCATGCACTGTTACTGGGATTGCAAACATCAACAACCAGTGCCATTCTTCATTCGTTTAATCAAGAACTGGCAATAACTCCGAAAGGACAGAATTATGAATTGGAAATCGACGTAGTCAAATCTCTAATTTCTATTCATTGTTTTTCTTGCCAACTTACCAGCCACACGATGTAATTCGTGCGGCAGCGAGGGACTACTTATTAGTTTTGCAATTTTCCTGTCTTTGTTCTATTGCCTTACCTTTTAATCCATTCAAATATTGAATTCACAAATTCCTGAGGTTGTTTTCTCCATTGCCAATAAACATTTGGCCAATTCCAATCAGCACCATTTAGCCCTTCGTTTGTTATCATATCGTGCCCACAATTATTGATAGTTACAATTTTATATTTTACGCCTGCTTGTTTAAGGTAAGTTTCCATTTTACTTTTGTTTTCGTCCGGTGGAACTAAAACATCTTTCTCTCCGAAAATACTTAAGACTGGGCATTTTATTTTCTTTAAAGTTTCTGTAGGGTCATATGCATTTTTTCTCCACCATATTACGTCATCCCCATTTTGCGTTTGGGGTATATCAAGATTATCAATCCATTTTTTATCTTTTATAACAGAAGCGTAAGTTTTAAGTACTTCCCAATCTTTTCCATTATTCGTCTGAACATATTTGAAAAAAAGATTTGAGTAATGAAGCGCTGAATCAATCGATTCTTTTGAGTAGCCCTCATCTTTCAATGTGTATTGAATACGATTAATATCCTGCTCATAAAGAGAAACAGCTGGACCTACAACTAATATTGCGAACCCACAGTTAGATACTTTATTGGCTGCAAGGGGTGCAAGCCATCCTCCCTGGCTTGCACCAAGAAATCCTATTTTAGTAGAGTTAAGGTCTTTTCTACCGGACAGGTATTTAAATGCTGAAGCGGCATCATCTGCCAGGTCATTGAAGTTAGCTGTTGAAAAATTACCTGTTGATTTGCCGCAACCACGTTTATCGTACAGTAAAACCCCGATGCCCTTACTTGCCAAAATATAGCCTAACGAGTGATACCAGGGTGTATTCCTGTCTTCCCATCCTGACCGTTGTATCAGAATTACGTAAGGGATAGACTTTCCTGCATTTTTTGGTTTTAATAAAACTCCTGAAAGCGAAATATTTGCATTGGTAAATTTTATTTCTTCTTCTGAAAAGTTTTTTTCCTTTTGGGCTGTTTGTTTTAAATGAATCCGGATTTTAGGATTCATTTCCTTGCTTATACCAGTTAAATCTCCTGTTTTGGTATCTAAAAAACAATAGAAATCTCCATAGAATATTTTTAAATTCAAGGTGTCTTTACTCCAGAATATTTTGTCTGTAAGAACATCCATGTACCCAATTTCAGGTATATCGTATGTTGTTTTATCTGCATAAAAATTAAATGAAACAAATTGAACAGACCCATCTCGTGTCAATGCACCTTCATAATGGCCTTGTGGTGTCTGGCTATAAACGATTTGTCCTATTAAGAGCAAAAGAAAAGTAGAGATTGTTTTCATAAATGTAAAGTTTATCAATGTTTTCATTTTCATGTTTTTATATTGACGTTTGAGAAGCTTAAAAGTTACAGGTTGTGTCCAAAGTGACGCACAACGACCGAGGCTATGGGTATTTGGCGGTTTGCGGGAGCATTCGCTGCCGAGGAACGACAAAGTGAATGCGGGAGCAAAACTGCCGAAATTCACGTCAGTCAGCCAATGAACATACGAGCCGTGTGTTTAGGCTGGCTTTTTTATAAATACTTTTTAAATCCTTTTACCTTATCATTATTATATCCAACAGACTCATATAATCTATGTGCCTCTTTTCTATTATCACCTGAAACAAAAAAAATATAATAACAATTTAATTTTTTTGCAATCATTTCTATTTCGTTTAATAATGCTTTCCCAATCCCTTTATTTCTATAATTCTTTGAGACAATAACGTTTTCAATTATCATAAAAGGGCGACATTCTCCAACCAAATCAAGACAAAGTATCCCCATTAATGAACCAACCAATCGGTTGTCAATCTTAGCACCAATTAAATGATAATAATCATTCTTAATCATAAGTGCAAAATTTGCTTCTATTTTACTAAAGTTCGATTTCATGTCGGATAAGTCCTCATGAAGTTGGGACAAATCAGTCAAGTCACTTTTTTGAATTTGAACTATTTCCATTATATAAAATCTATGCGTAATTTAGTTATAATCAAATCGTGTTGTTGGTTAATAAATGAATAAATTTCTAGTCATCAGTACTATAATTCGTATTAATGTCTCCGTTGCGTGTTTTTTAAGCTTGCCCAAAACTGCCGGAATGCACGTCAGCCAGCCAATGAACAAAGCGGGTGTTAGCTGCAAGGCATTTTTTCTTTACCAAATTCCACTTTTAACTTCATAATTAAGTCAGCAAGCCTATTATGAGATTCAATAATATTTTCAATTAAATCCTTTGGCGTAATTACTGTTTCACTTCCAAATCCATATGCTATCCTACCATTATTGTTAATAATATTAACTCGCCTATCGGGATAATTTGATGGAAATCGATGAGTGAAGGAATTCCGAATATCGTTTGTCTTTTTTGTGGCAGTGTGAAAATCTGTCAAAATATCATTTATGAATAACGGATCCTGATTTTGAACTAATTTGCGAAAGTCAACATCCTTATCCTGAATTTTCAATTTATAGAACACATTGATTATTTGTGCGATAAGATCCCTCGCTGAAAAAAAATAGAAGTAATATATTTCTGTATAATAATCAAATAAGTAATCATTTATCGCTTTCTCAATTTCTATTTGTTCTACTTGTCCTCGCTGGTAGCTTGTTCTCAAAAGTACATTAGTCTCAGACAATTTACCCAATTTGTTTAATAAACACATGTCCCATTCGTACAAATCAGATATACGTTTAACCTCTTCAGATGGTAAATTATCCTCAAAAAGCATTTTGATCTCACTATTGTATTCAAATCCAAAGGGTGAAAGTAATCGACTCTCTGCACGTACTCTTGCTCTTTCTTCTGTAGTAGGATACTTATAATCTGAAGATTTAATTGTTATACTATGTTTAATCATTGTAGGTAGTTTAAATGCCGATTTCTTGCTTTGTCCATAACACCAATATAGTTTCCGCTCTATTTCGTATATCTCCTCTTTGCGTGAGGTTTCGATTGTTCCTTTTAATTAATTCCGCACCAAAGATAAAAACAAATTATTACATTAACAACCACTTCTGTTATTAATTGCCAGTTAAGCTTCGGGAGTGTTTTTTGTGGATTTTGTGATGCAAGGCTTCCGGTAAGCATGGACTCGTAGATTCCCGAGACTGAAAACGATTTTAATGGTGAGGAATATGATTTTAATGGTGATGAAAATCAAATTAATGATCATGAATACGATTTTAATGGTGATGAAAACGATTTTAATGGTGATGAAAACGATTTTCCTTGCAAGGAAAATGGATTTAATGACAAGGAAAATGAGTTTCATGACAAGGAAAATCAATTTCATGACAAGGAAAATGAATTTCCTTGCAAGGAAAATACCCATCAGCATGATTAAAATAAAAATAATGATCACACTAACAAGTAGTTGTATGGAATTCATGCAAATAACAACAAATGACACAACTCTTTGCAACTAAGATCTGCAAAGTTGAATAGCATTTGTGATGAATCTACTGTTTTTTACCGGATACCAATGATTCCTATTGCAATATCTGCTTATTCCCACATCATTTCTGATTCCTGTATTCTTTTGGAGTCAGGTGATATTTTTTGGAAAATTCGCGGTAGAAATAGGCTTTGTTATTAAAACCACAGCTGTACATTATTTCCTGTACCGTTTTGTTGGTGCTTTTCAATAGTTTCTCTGCTTGTTTTAACCGGATAGAACGAATATATTCGGTAGGTGTCTGTCCGATGATTTCCTTCATTTTTCGGTATAGTTGCATTTTACTGAGTGCCGTTTCGCTTGCAATAAAGTCCATCGACAGCGTTTCGTTGTCAATTTGTTCCTGAATAATTTGGGTAATGCGAAGCATCAGTTCTTTGTCTTCCTTATGAATCAGTTTTCCTTCGAACTGTTCCAATGCCGCATAAGCCGACTCGCTATAAGCCAATACAGCCTGATTGCGATGCAGTAAACTTTCGATTAATGCTTCCAGATGGCGTGGATGAAACGGTTTGCTCAGGTATGCATCGGCACCGACTTCGAGTCCTTCAATCTGACTTTCCACCGAACTTTTGGACGACAGCAGAATGATGGGGATATGCCGTGTAAGTTCCTGCTCTTTCATAATTCGGACAAACTCAACGCCGTTCATCACCGGCATGATGATGTCGCATACAATAATCAGCGGCATTCTGATTCGCATCAACTCAATGGCCTCTTGCCCGTTGGCAGCTTCGGCTATCTCGTATCTGCCGGATAAAAAGTCTCTCAGCAATTCGCGTATCTCCCTTTCATCGTCAATCACCAGCACCATTCCTTCTTTTTGCGTGTCGGGCACTGAAATCTGCATTTTATCATATTGTTCGTCTTCCGTTGTGCTGACAATGGTATTTGAAATTACCGGCTTAGTCTGGGTCTTTGCATTAAGCGTCTTGTCTAGCATCCTTTCGGGCAGACTGACCACAAAAGAGGTGTAGGTCGTTCCATCGCTCTCCACGTCTATGCTTCCCTGCAGAACTTCCACAATATTTTTACACAGAGCCAACCCAATGCCGTTGCGCGTTTCGACTCCTTTGGACACCTGCATCTCGAAACGATCCAACACTTCGAAACGGTCGAAAATACTTTTTCGATAAGCCTCTTTTATTCCCACACCGGTATTGGTAACGCGAATCAATAATCGGTCATCTACTATTTCCACCAGTATCTTTATGCTTTCGCCGGGGGGAGTATATTTTACAGCATTGGAAAGCAGGTTGAACACAATCTTTTCAATACTATCCCGATCTGTTTGCCAGTGGAATATCTTAGGAGAAAAGGTAAGTGAAAACTGAATTTCTTTTTGCTCCAGTACCTCCATGAAATTGTCAATCACAAATTTAATGAGCTCAGGGATGTAGACCCGTTCTATTTTCAGTTGCAAGTGTCCGGTTTCGGCTTTGCGGAAATCGATCATTTGTTGAATTAAAGTCTGCATCCTTTCGGAGTTCGACTTAATGATATTGATGTATTTCCGGGTATATCCGTCTGCCGCATGGGTCCGCAGTAATTGTTCGCACGGCCCGTAAATCAGAGTCAGCGAGTTGGAAAATTCATGAGCAATATTGGTAAAAAAGCGCAGTTTGGCCTGATGTATCTCTTCTATTTTCTGTTTTTCCAGCTCCTTCAATACAATGTTATTCCGTGCGGTCAATTGATCTTTAATAAACCGATGAATAAGGATAATCAACCCGATAATCAAGATAAAATAACAGATGTAGGCCATAGTACTGGCCCACCAGGGTGGTCGCATAACAATGGGGAGCGAAAAATATTGTTCGCTCCATATCTTATCGGCATTGCTGCACCGGACTTTCAAGGTGTATTTTCCGGTAGGTAAGTTGGTAAATACAATGGTATTGGAAGTTCCCAATTGAATCCATTCTTTTTGGTATCCTTCCAGCAAATATGAAATCTCGCATTTGGAACTCGACAGATAATCGAGTGGAATAAATTTAAAGCTGAATGATTTGACTTTATAGGATAGTGTCAATGTTTGAACCGAAGATTTCAACCTCAGGTAATCGGAAAAATTGGTCTCTACATTATCAACAAAAAAAGCGTCCAGCCTCAGTGTGGGTATATAGTTGCTGTGCGTTATTTCAAGTGGGTTGAACATATTAAAACCACTGATGCCCCCAAAATAAAATTGATTTGAATATGGACTTGCATAAAATGCACCATCCGAAAATTCATTGTTTTGTAATCCGTCTTTTTTGAAGTAAGAAACAATGCGCGTCTTTTTCCTGTCGTGCACCAATTCGGCCAGCCCTTTGTTGGTACTCAGCCACAGATTATGTTCTTTATCTTCCAAAATACCGTGTATGGTATTGTTAGGCATACCCTCTTTCTCGGTAAAACGGGTAAAGATCGGTTCCCCTTTTTCAAAGCGCAGCAGCTTATTGAGCCCCATGCTCGTCCCTGCCCATAAAATTCCTTTACTATCCTTATAAAGGCAGAGAATGTCGTCACTGCTGATAAAGTCAGAAGAATTGGCAGAGAACCGGTAGCTTTGAAACTTTTCCGTCTGACGGTCGAACCTATTAAGGCCACCACCCCGTGTGCCAATCCACAAATGAGTGGCATCGTCGCGGATAATGGAATAGACGATATTATTGCTTAATGAAGAATGATTATTCCTGAAAATATATTGCTTGTAGTTTTTAATGGAATACGGACGGGTGCTTCGGTCAATCTCCAGTTTGTACATACCGTAGCCGCTGGTTCCTACCCACAAGATATTGTTATCGGTAGGCAAAATGGCATATACCGACGATAGATTTATGCTCCGCCGGAGATTTTCGTTGAGCGATAAAGTATATATTTTCTGATTCTTAGTATCATAATAATTTATACCACGTCCGTCGGTTCCAATCCAGTATTCGGTTTCCTGACCTTGTACAATGGTAAAAACAGAATTGTTTAATAACCCGTTGGCGGTTGTAAAGTGCTGTTGTATTCCCGGTGCCTGATTATCTGCTTTGCGGTTGAGGACATAAATTCCACTTCCTTTTGTTCCCACCCACAGTGAGCGGTTGCGGTCTTCAAAAAAAGTACGAACTGCGTTATTGCCAAAACCCTGAATATTCTCGGACGAAAAGGTGTGGAATTTTTCGCGCGAGGGAGACAATTGATAGACGCCCTGTGCGTCGGTACCCACCCAGATAATTTGCTGCGTTCCGGCAAAAAGAGACAACACCGAAACATTGGGCATCACCGCTTCCACGCTGTTTGTTTTCAGATCGTAACGATACAGACCGTTTGCAGCTCCCCACAATTGGTAGCCATCCATAAACAGAATAGCCCGTAGGATACCGGTTTTCTCGGTTCTTACAGGAGCTTCGGCTAAGACTCCTTCCGAAATCCGGTATGAATAGTACTTTTCGTCGGTTGTTTGCATCCAGAATACATTGCCGGAATGATAAAACACCGATTCAATATTTTTCAGGTGTTGAAACAGGACTACATTCTCTACAACCGGTGCTTGAGTTCTTCCTTTTTTTAAAACGATTTTAAACAGGTTTTTCTCTTCGGTATATATCCAGAGATTATCGTCCAGGTCGAAGAACATTTTCTTGGTTCGGAAATTCTGAACGGCTTTCAGCTGTTCAAAACGATGCGCCCGGGCATTGAAAAAGAATACTCCCTGATCATAAATAGCAGCAAAAAGTCGATTTGAACTGTTGCGGGCGATGAAAAAAGAATGTTCGCTAAAAATGGTTTGATTGCTATTGTCCGTAAAAAATCGCTCAAAGGTATTTTTTCGGGTATCCAGTCGGTTTATTCCGCGGTCGGTGGCAATCCATTGAATATTTTTAGATTCCTCTACAATATAGCGGATAATATTGTTGCTGATGCTTTGTGCATTTCCGGGATCGGGTTTATAGACCTTAAATTCGCGTCCATTATACACATTTAAGCCATCCCAGGTACCAAACCAGAGTAAACCGTTCGAATCCTGATATATGGAGTTGATAGAACTGTTAGAAAGTCCATCGTTGTTGGTCAGATTCGCTATATCGTAGTTCCTGGCAGACAACGAAAGAGATATGAAAATAAAAAATAGAAGGACTGATTTCTTCATATAAATTGTTAGATTGCAATATAGTTATCAATGTCGGTTAGTTAGGCACACAGCATACACAGATTTTACAGAACCTATTTCCCGTAGGGAATACATATCAATAGAAAATAAAACAACCACAACCAATTCCCCGTAGGGGATGAACAGGGTAAAATGTGAATGTTCCCGATAGATCGGGACAAGCTCTACGGACAATGAATATGCATCTCTCTTTATTCTATGGATATATAAGTCCTACGGACTATTTTTTCAACTCCTGATTCGCGTACTAAATGAACTAAATGCCTTAATGGTTATTCCATTCCTATTGTAAGATATTAACATTAAGGCATTAAGAGCATAAAGATTCACTAATTCTACTGACAATAAACATGCACGTCTGTTTATTCTATGGATATATAAGTCCTACGGACTATTTTTTCAATTCCTGATTCGCATTAAGTACGTGACATGATTTAGTTTATATTAAAAATGCTCTCTTAACTGCCCCCAAACCCCCTAA
>Ga0302285_10000569_pt1 | contig 20100 bp, 13 predicted proteins | sample III_Fen_E2_2_FD_200455 | JGI IMG/M metagenome (GOLD analysis project Ga0302285, IMG submission 200455) | Peat permafrost microbial communities from Stordalen Mire near Abisko, Sweden - III_Fen_E2_2 | ecosystem: Environmental > Terrestrial > Soil > Wetlands > Permafrost | place: Sweden: Abisko... | reverse complement strand
TAATTTCTTGTAACGTCGGCAGTTAAGCCTTCCTGTTCGAACTTACTTCAGTGTATCGTTCTTATATAAATCTAATAATTTTTTCTTCTAAAACCCTTTACGATTCTGCATCAATAACCTGTGTATTCTGCAGAATGATATTCTTATCTCGCAAATCTTATCTTGAAAGTTAATGCTCAGCGTCCTTCATAGAATTTAAGCCATTCTAATCGTGCAAATACTACTGCTATTATTATACTTTCGCCATGTTCTTCCTCTCTTATATTTCTTCCTTCTCTAATCTCTCTTATCGTTCTTTGATGTCTTATCGTTCCTGCCATCCTCCGATACGATCTTCCAAGAGATACCCTTTGAATTTCTCAAATTAAACTTTGGCATTTTCTATCCGCTAATAAAATTATTTCTCCTTAATCGCGAGATGCTGCTCTATGAACTGCCTTGTGTGCACACTACTCAATATCTGCAGGAATAGTTATTTCTAAACCATAATAACTTCCCCTTCAGCTGTCACGCACTGCACGCTGAAACTTCTCTTCGAATTACCCCAGAGAATGTCTTCCTCACCAAAATAATCAGGTTCCACTAATAACGACAACTGTAGATCATGCTGCTTGTTTTTCTTCGCTAATGGACCAAAAAGTGCTAGATTCTTCTCAATGCATGAAACCTTTCTAATCCCTGTATGATTTGTGCCTTCCTTGATCTAATTTGTTAGAAGTTCCTCTTCCTCTATGGAATGTTTCTTGACCTATGTTTTTCAAAACAAATTCCATTAAATTATCCATCAAAACATAATCGAATACACCAGTTTATTGATAAAAATCAATTTGTTATAGTGGGGAATGTAAGTAACTCAAATTCTAACAATAAATCATAATTAAAAGAAGCTTTTAAAACCCACACAAAACAATAATCTTCCCTTCGAGTTCTTACAGCGAATTCACCAGAGCGGACAATGTAGAAATGTTCCGTCAGTTATCCTTGCTTGTATACATACTAATCTTTTGTAGTAGATATGTAAAACGCCTTGGAATAGATTTATCGGAGTAATTACTAATTTATTTTGGAAAACACAATCAATCCTGATAGATATTGCAGCTTTTAGTTGAGTTTATCCTTCTGTTCATTCTTCATAACGCGAAGGAATTCTTTTTTGGGAAGCACTGCGAAATGACAGTCAGTATGGCAAATGATACTAGCCATTCTTGGTGAATCGTACAGCAAAGCAAGCTCACCAAATGAACTTCCCTTCCCAAGACATTTCACGCAGTTTAGATTCCCATTACTCGGGTAGTCATTGATAATAAACTCACTAGTGATATTGTCTTGACATTCATTTTATATGTACACTCCTACTGTTCCTTCTAAGATAATATAAAACTTATCACCGACTGTGTCTATTTCAAATACAGTTTCTCCTTCTTAGTGAAACTCGTACTGCATGTAGCAGCAGCAGTTCTCATGCACGAAAGGATGACCTTCATATTGCTAGAAGAATTTTATATCTTAAGTCAATTCTAGCAGCAGTCTCTTGTCAACTGGTGAACGCTCAGTTTAAGGTTTGGCGAGGATCCTGATGATTTTCTAGAGATGATGAGATGGAGTTACTGTGCCATGCTAGGTGGCCATTCACAACAATAAGGTGTTGTTTTGGTTTGTGTTTGCTTTTGTGTGTGTTTGAGATGGGCAATAGTATTCTTTTTAGGATTAAAGATTGCAACTTAGAAAAAAGAGTTTCTGCCTGTAAATCAATAGATTTTAATCAGGCATTCAATTCTCAGTATCTCCGTAGACTTAAAAAAGGATCTTTGTGCACATCGCTAAACAATAACTTTTTAATTGAGTTTTAATTTTTATGCTCCCAAAAAAAGTATCATCGCTGGAAAAAAAGCATAATTCTTTTGACTCAATAAAAAAGATAATTTCTCTCTGGGTGGGAACAGTCTTCTTACATCTCTCTTAATAGAGCTTATCAAGAAATATATCCCTTGATTGCATCCTGTTTAATTTTCTTAAAGGTTAAATTATCTTATTTTTTTTGGGTAGAAAATATACTTTTTTTTGTTTCAAAGAAAATACAGCAGTACTCGACTGAGAGAAGAAGAATTTGTTTCTCTTTTGAGAACAAAAAATTGAAGAATATGAGTATTTTCATTTTGTCTTGGTAATTCAATAGCAGAATGAGAACCCAACTTTCAATAAAAGTTAGCTTTTACGTACCTTTTTTATTTTCATACTTTTAAAGGTACTTCTAAAATGTTTAATCAAGTATATTTTCAAGCTAGAGATGGGTAGCACTATTGGGGAGAAATTGTTCAAGAGATTGTTCTATTCTTATGCATCAGAAGCTAAAGGTTTTCTAAAAAGATTGTTCTTTTGTAATCTACAAATCTCAAGATGATTAAAATTATTGCTTTAGGAATTATTAGAATTAGAAACAACATTTTTTTTTTCATGTGCGATTAAAACTAACTACAACTTGAGAAATCTTTAAGATAAAGATATGCCTTAACTGCTGAAAAATCACTTTCTTTAAAAGATCTATCACAGCTAAATTAGATTTTAATTAATTATCAATATCTTTTTGCATTTCCTAACAAGTTTTTTTCGGCAAAAAGAGTATCTGCCCACTCAAGAAAGCATTTAATCAAAGAATTAAAATAAACTCCTTGTCTAGAGATATGTTAGTCTTTTCGAAGTTGAATTATGTTGCAATAATTACATTTATCCTTGATGTTTCTTTGACAAATATATTTTATGAAAGAATTCACTTTCATTTCGAATATTTCCAAAGATCTTTCTAATACAAATCTGATAAACATTTTGGGTTACTGATGTATTACGTATCTTATTACCAATACTTCCAAACACTCTAAGTATCCCATTATCTAATCCACCAAACAACTATCTAATAATTAGCAAAAATACAATACCCCCCGCAATTTCAAACAAAAAACAAACACATTTTAAATGAAATCCTCAAGCATCTTAAACTGTTTGAGCTGCAGCATTATTCTCATATTCTGCAGTATCCAGAATCTGTGGGGAACCATTAATGTCTATGTCTATAGCTACTTAAAGCAATACGATGCTTCCCTACAACTTAATGACATGAATCAGATTTTCTTTTGGTACATTTTCGCATCTAACACAGGGATCTAATTTGGTTTGGTGTGTGCGTATCACATAGGATTTAGATAGACCATTATCTTATCTGGGTTGCTAGCAGCTCTCTCGATATTAGGTTCTTCATTCACAAAAACGCTCCTGACATTTACTCTCACATTTGCCATTTCGAATCTCTTTTTCACAGGGCTAATATATCTCATCGCGATAGACAGAGCATTTAAGTATATCCCTTTCAAAAGATTCTCTTAATCTTTTTTGAATTGCAAAGAGTTAACAATTCTTTTTTGCTATTTTCCCATCTTTTAGATTGTTTCCAAATCATACAGAGCTGATAAGTGGAATGTGCAATGCCATCTATGGGGTTGGTCTGATGGCTTTTGGAGAACTAGCATTTCTCCTTATTAACCCTGATAACTCAGATGTTGTGATGGATTAAGATTTCTACCCAGAATCAGTATCAAATAAGCTCCCATCAGCGCTAAGAATTCTTGCTGCGATTTATGGTGGTTTAGCTATTTTCGCGTTTTTGCTGTACAATAAAAAATCGTTTATTGATACGCCAGAAGACATAAGAGCGTCAGTTGTAGGAGGAGTTGAACATCTTGAACATATGGATATTCCAATAGCATCTGATGATGATGTAAATGAATGAGAATAATTTTTCTTTTTGTAATATATTAATATTAATATTTTTTTGTATTTTTCAATTCAATATTCAATAGGAAAGTATCCCTGAAAATGCCTTCCTTCCATCATAAGAGAAAAACTAAACTGAACAAGGACTGCTGGTTTAAACTCCCAACAGCAATAACTCAAGTTGTGTCTTGAAATTAAGCCATGAATGCTAATCTATGAAACAAGCAATCATGAGTCTACCATTTATTACTACCTTCATATTAGTATTTTTAGTTGGTAGCTTTGGGACAATGATCATCGGAAATAACAAACCATATGGTTAGTTACATATCAGTGATGATTCATTTTTGACTCTTGTTGGAACTGTATCAGGATTGCTAAACGGACTCAGTGGGATTGTTTGGGGACCAATTCAATCGAAAATACATTTCAAATACAATATCTATGCAATACTAGCAATCAACACTGTCTGTGCATTCCTTTACCCTAGTCTATCTGATAGCAAACCTTTATATTTCCTTCTTACGGCGTCTTCTATTTTTTGCTATGGAGGTAAAAAGCTAAAATTCTACTTTTACTTTTTAGCCTTATTGACTAATTTCTTTGATAAATCTAGGTTTATTCACTGTGTTTCCAATTGTTGTAGTGGCAATATTCGGTAGGAATTATGGGACTAGAATGCTTGGAATTTTCTACCAAGGCTTAACAGTAGCAAGTCTTTTTTCGTATCTGCTATTAGAAAATGTAAGTAACTGGACAATAGTTTTCTATGTGTATGGTGGATTGAGTGCAGTTGGATTATTGTTCGCTGTTATTTGTCCAAAGAAAGCAAAGTGGATTGTTTCTACTGACATTAAAGAACAAAATAAGGATCAATGAGAAAAAGAGATAGAGAGATATTGAGCAGAATATCGTTTAATTTGGAAAATCTGAAACATTTCTCGAGAATGTTGCTTTGAGTATCAACTGCATCGCATCTGGAGGGAGAGATAATAGCAGGAAAATTCTATTTTATTAATCTCTTTTCGAGTCAATATAATAGAAATTAAGTAATCAACAGTTTCTATGAGATAAATGAGGAAAAAGCTAAAAAGTGGCTACTTCGTGTAATTGTTTGTGTTTGATAAAGGAAAAAAAACTGTCTTGTTTCCTCAAGGTCATTTGAAGGTTTAAAATGGAAAGATTAAGTTATTAGTATGTTGGTATGTGTTTATGTAGTTCCTCCCACGGGATGAGGATGCTGGGAGTTGAGGAAAGTAGAAGACAGATAAGGAATTAATTGATCTGAAGGGGAAAAGAGTAGATAAGTTGTTAAAAGAGTAATAAAAAGAATAACAATTCTAATCAAAATTAAAGAGTAAATTGTGTAGACTGATACCAAAAAGAGAGAGAGATGGTTATGAAAAGTGGAAAATTAGATAAGTACGAGCGACTTGAAGAGCTTGGACAAGGTACTTATGGAGTCGTCTACAAAGCTAGAGGTAAGCTAAGATAAAAGAAAAGATAATTTGTAGCTTCTCTTTCGCTCCTAAACTTCACAAATTTCACGCACATTTTCCTATTTTTTTGCAGAGAAAACAACCAACGAGATATACGCGCTGAAGGAGATTCGTCTTGAAAGCGAAGATGAAGGTATCCCATCAACTGCAATCAGAGAAATCTCCTTGCTCAAAGAGTTACAACATCCAAACGTTGTTAGGTAACAAACTACCTAAACACACAGCAGCATTTGACTTCATAGCTAAAACATATTTTGATAAACTTCCAAAAACAGATTACATGATGTCGTTCACTCAAACAAAAAGCTTGTGCTAGTTTTTGAGTTGCTTGAGTAAGATCTCAAGAAGTTCATGAATGGCTTCAAGGATAAGGGATTAGATCCTAATATTATCAAGGTATAAAGAGCAGTCTCAATAGCAAATACAAAACAGAGTTGTGATTTGACTAATCAATGTTTATTTTTAATTATTTCATTAAATAGAGCTTCATGTATCAGCTCATGAAAGGCATTGAGGCTTGCCATAAAAACAAGATATTGCATAGAGATCTCAAACCATAGAACCTCCTGATCTCTAAGGTAAGCAAAGCAATAATAAATGATATTGCTATTCGGAGGGTTTATCAGGTTTTTTTAGTTTTATCTTTTAACTTCTTCCATTGGTTGTCTTTACTTTCAAAAATAACTAACTCACAAATATTAGGACTGCGTTTTGAAACTCGCTGATTTCGGTCTTGCAAGAGCATCTGGCATTCCTGTGAAGAACTACACACATGAAGTTGTCACTCTTTGGTATCGTCCTCCTGATGTACTCCTTGGATCGAAACACTACTCAACTTCCATCGATATTTGGAGTATCGGATGCATTTTCGTTGAGATGGTCAATTTGAAAGCACTGTTCCCTGGAAATTCCGAAACCGATGAGCTTAAGAGGATATTCAAAATCACAGGAACTCCTTCAGTTGAAAGATGGCCTGGATTAGCTGATCTACCTAATTGGAAGGTTGAATTATTGAATTTGTGCAAGTCATTTTTATTTCCCCCCTCTAAAACCATTTTTATTGAAAAACTAAAAAAAGGCTGACGCTTTCGAGAAGTATCCTGGGGAACCATTACAGAAAGTATGTCCAAAACTCGATGAACTTGGTCTCGATTTACTCAGCGTAATAAATTCTTATCAGTTTTATCAAGTATATTACAATAGTTCCGTTTGTTTTTTTTCATTTAGAAAATGCTAAGATGCAATCCTCAAGAAAGAATCACAGCAAAGGCCGCACTTGAGCACCCTTACTTCAACGACATTCCTGATACTCTCAAGAAACTCTACGTGGCAAACTGAAGAAAATAGAAACAAAATGAGAGAAAGATTGTTGTATTGTATGCTTGTTTTCCCGCTTTAAAAGAATTCCATGCAAAAAAGGATTCTTTCTTATAACAAATAATCTTCTTTAGGTTTGAGGAAATAATATGATGGTGCTACCTGCAATCTCTTTTGCATAGTTATTAGCTGTTTCTTTGAATAAATTAGGGTTGAAATTCAAAGAGAAAAAGCAATCTATTTTGATTAATACAAAGAACTAGATTGAAATTAAACCCAATTTGACCTTTTATGCCTTTTACCAAAAACACTTAAAATATATCAATTAATTCATCTTATTTGCTTCTCTTTACTTTCCGCCAAGTTCCCTAACAATTCTATGATGATAGGTAGAAGATTATTATCCAACCTTCAGAACGCTACTCTGATGAAATCTGCTGCAATTCCTAGAATGCATTTCTCCGTCTGGAAAGCACCAACTGATTATGAAGTTGAACGTGCTAAGTTTCCAACTCCCTAAGAGATCTTCCCAAAAGAGAACCCTGCTGCGTATAAGACTCTCAATGATTTGACTCCATCTCTGTTCAAGAATGTTTAAGGTAAAATAGGGGGAGATTTAAGAGATGTAAAAAGATTGGATTTACTGAAAATACAACATAAAAAGGTTTCAAGGATGTTCAACCGTAGAGAGCAGCATACATGCAATTCGCTAAGCCAAATGGTGAAATCTACCATATTTTTGATGCCTCCAAGATCGTAAGCAAAATTATCTTATTCAAGTAGTAGAATGAAATGGATTAGCAATTAGAGGGAGAATATAATATAGCAGTTGATCATTTTAAATACAATAAAGAAGAACTACAATATAGTCCGTTCATTTAGAGCTTATCTTGATCTACTTGTTACTGAGATATTCTTTGATTTGTTAGCCTCTTGGTCGAATGTGCTAGAAGGCTGCTTTTTACTTGCAAGGAAAACATCGTCCAACTTTCAGAAACTGCGATCAAACTTCGCAAGACAACATCATCATTGTTAATGCAGCTAATATCTTTCTCACAGGCAAGAAAGCTCTTCTCAAGACTGTGAAGTATCATACAGGTAAAAAAATAACCAGGTTTTGATTGATTTGAGAGAAATAACATTAAATTGAAAATATTTGGAAGGGTTTTTCTAATAACTGGTTAATAATGCTGTTTTGGAACTTACTAGGTTTCCCTGGTAGTCTCAAGGAGAAGTCTTACAAGTTCTTCCTCACTGAGAAGCCCGAATAGCTTGTACTTTTAATAAATAATCCAACAGATAAGCCCTTTAATCTTTATGTTTGCATTTCGTTTTCTGAACCATTTATTGTTCTTTTTTGCATAGATCTTCTACTGTCTGAGCAAGATGCTCCCAAAGAATTTGAAGAGAAGAAATCAGCTTAAGAAAGTCGAAATCTTCAGGGAGTTCTCACATGATAACAAGAGCGTCCCTAACGTAAAGTTTTTGATTGAAAATGCTGCAGATTTCTAGAAAGTAGGGTTGAATTCTGTTTTGTTTGATTTCTTAGTTTGTTCCTTACCAAGAGAAAACTGACTTTTCACCATTATTCAATCCTTTCGTGCATGACATGGAAGATCTTGTGGTGAGATACTCATCTACTAAGACTCTCCCTAAGGAGTTTGCTGGAGTGAAGAAAGAGTTAGATCCCGAGATCGAAATTCCTTTCAACTAAAGATCTAAGATCTTCAAGCTGAATGCTCATAATAGACGAGTTATCAAGCAATGGAAGCTTTTCTTCATGAGATAACGTAGATACAAGGTTCACAAGATTAAAGCACCTAAGAATAGAGATCCAAATCTCTCATAGAAATCATTCATGATCACTTCAGACAGATAGATCAAGGAATATAACCTTAATCACTTTATTGTCCCTGAAGAAGTACCTGAAGATGACGATGAAATCATGAGAACAATTCCTAAACCAGGTGATGCTGGTAAGGATCAAAAAGGAGCTGCCGCTGGTGGTGCAAAACCAGCTGGAAAACCTGCTGCTGCAGCTGCTAATCCAAAAGCTGGTGCAAAATAAGCTTCTAAAAAATGAAATAATAAAAAATAATAGTAATCTTATTTAGTTTCCATCCAAAATGGTTATTTAACTGTTTGGCTCAAGTAAATTTCAAGACATTTTTGGAAAAGAAAAGCAGAATTAGTTCTGATTCTAACAAAAAAATTGTTAAAATATTCCTCCCTATGATTATTTTTATTATTTCTATCTAATAAAATAATAAAATCCTGAACAAAAAAAGGGAAACTGTTCAAGTGAAAGTTAATAATTTTGAGTGTGTTTGCTTGTGGGTGTGTGTATGTGTGATTTACTTATCAAACTTTCTTGGAAAGAGATTCAATTAAGAAGAGGAGATATAAGAAAAATCTAGTTGGTGATTTATTGGATTCACATAAATAGAAGATGTCACGCGTGGAGGGAGCTAACAGAAATAGCACAGGGAGCTTAACGTTCTAAAAGAAAACTAAGGATAAATTGCTTAGCACCTAAGCTGAACTTGAACCAGAGAAAGATTCAATTCTTTAAACATGGTGAGAAAAAGAGAAAGATGGATATTTAGAAGAAATAGCAATTGGTTTTCTAGCATTAACCATTGGCTGATGTTGAAATGTACACATGATTTCTTGTCACAGGGAGGAGATCGAATAGATTAGAAGGGAGAACAAGGAGCTTCGCGAGGAGATTGTAAATAATAGGGAGTTTATTATCTATTGCATTTCGATATTTAACTCCAAACTGAAATGATGTTAATTTGCATTAAAAATTAAACAAAGGAAACGGAATCTCGTGCGAACAACATGAATGGTCCAGTGTTGGAGGTAAAAATGAAAAACATTCAAGAAATCAGCAGCCTTATCGCCCAAAAAATAGAAGTTGAATCCCAAAAAAAGGTAAATATTATATTTACAAAAAAATGCACTTGGCATTCTAAATATCAGCTTTATTTAGATTATTTCTCAACTTCTTTCTCTAAAACAACGAAAGACTGATCTTTATTATCCTTATTCTCTAGCGCGATCTCGAGACCTTGACTAGTATATCCCAAGAAAATGTCCAAAACGCTTTAAAAAAGATGAACCAAAGCAACGGTGTAGCCTTACCACAACTCCAAGCAAAAATAAAATAACTAGAATATAAACTTGAAAAAACTCGTGGCAGACACAACGAAAGCTTAGCAATGATCAATATGCTCAAAGAAGAAGTCAACATGGTACGTCGTGAACGAGTTATTTTCTCAAATGTGTTCAAAAAACTAGAAAGTGACATAAAATTAAAAGACGAAGAATTCAAGAAATACATGATCGAAAAAATGCATGTAGATGCTAAAAAACGATAACTTGAAGAAGAACTTTAGAAAATCAAAGCGCATGCGAAGAAAGAAGTATCAGCGTTTAAAACGCAATACTAGCAATTGTTCTCGTAGAAAAATAGCACAGATTAATAGGATTTTACGTCGAATAGTTAATAGAATAATAGCACAATATTAGTCAACAACTAAAACAATACTAATAACAAAAGGATTTTTGACACTGAGGTAATATTACCTGAGTAGAGTACATAGATCCATGGTCACGATGCTGGGAGTTAGTTGAGTCATAATAATTAAACACCTGCTGGGATTCATGGGAATGCACATGGCAACAATCGTTAGTTGAATAATGTTTTGGAGCATAAATCAAGTGTTAGAACTCCTTAGAATAAACAAAACACGGCGGGGAATCTGCAAGCTACTTAGGAAGAGCTGCAGAAATATTAGTTTATGTTTTAGAAAGTGCAAAAAGAAGTAGGAATCGATGATCTAGACTAACTCATTTATCTGTTTTAGAACATCGAAAGGGAAAATGATGAATTATATCAATCAGCAAACACCAAGAGTGATGAAGTAATAAAAATTGGAGGGATTGGGGAAACGGAGAATGGTAACGTGTGGTTGATGTGTGGTTTGATAGATTGACGAACTTGAGAAGAAGATCAAAGATGTGGAGAAGGAAATAAATGGATATTCTAAGCACAAAGACAGTAAATAGAAGGATACTACATTGTAAGATAAGAACTAAGCAGAAGTTGTTAAGCTGTAGAAGAAGATTGAAAATACTGAAGCAATGACAAAATCAGTTAATACTGATATCCGTAGTGTTACCGTAAAAGATTTTTATGAGTTTAAAAGAAAGAAAGGATGCAATAAAGAGTTAAAATATTACTAGTTACTTGGAAGGTTAATATTGCTTTTGGTAAATTTAGGAGAAGCTGATGAAGATAGCTGAGAAATACAATGTGAAACATCCAAAGGGAGTAACGATTTAAAGTTTTATGAATGGTTTTCTTGTTGTTTTGATTATGAAATGAATTCATTAAAAATAGGAAGAATTAGATGATGCTAGTTTCATAGGTTTCCTAAAAGATGTTGAATCTCGAGTGAATGATATTCTCAACATGACATTATTCTGTGAGGGAAAAGTCGTCAACATAAGCAGCGATCATGATCCAATGAGCACTGTGAATGCTGCTCCGAAGAAGAAACTAGAAAGTGCTGCTGGAGTTGGATAAGTTCTAGAAGGAGGTAAATTATTTTTTTAAAAAGAAGAAGGGATTGCTTTTGGTCGTTGGAATGAGTGTTTTTGAAATTATTTTTGGATTGTTGGTTGATATTTTCTAGTGAAGAAGAAGAGTGACTCTGAATCGGAGAGAATACTCACAAAAGGAGATTTTGGAGCTGTCAGCAATGATGTAAATAGCTTATTAGAGAGAAGTTTAAAATGATATGTTTCTTAATGGAAAAAATTGATGAAATTGAGCGCAGAAACTAACTATTTATGTTTTTTTCTCTTAGGAAATCAAGCAGTTCAAAGATAACAAATTGAAGGCGTTAGGGGCCTCCAAAGGAAAGAGCAAAAAGATGTGAGTATCTTAAACCATGAGGCTATCAAAAATTACAACATGCTTTGTGTTCTATTTATTTCTATTATCACCCATGAAAAATATTTTAATAGAAATCACTCATAAATTTTGATCATTTTTCAATATTTTGGGAAATCAAAAGTATTAGTACGAATTATCTAAAATGGTGTTGTTTTGGTGTTTTGCTGTTTGTTTAGCTTTGTGTGTAAAAACATGGTTACGTTTGAGACACCTGGAAAGAAATTTTTCTATGATTCAAAGTGAATTTCACTTGAATGAAAGGAAAAGCTCATTTTTAACAAAAAAGGCAAAAAAAAATACTGGGAATTTTAATGAAGACTCTCTCTCTATCACTCTCTTGAAAAGAATTAAGATAAGCTTCTTTTTTTCTTATCGATAACTTATCTGGTTTATGGTTAAAGCTAACATCTTAATAACAGATTTTATCATCGATTTCTATTTCTCATTTGCTGATCTCGAATAAGTTCATAGTGACCATATCATCCTCCTAACTGTCAATCCCCTGAGCAAATGATAATCCCGAAACAAATGTCTTTAATAAGAAAGGTTGCTCTGACGAAGGAGATCTCAAAAAAGAAGAACATATAATTGGAGGAGGGAATTTAATTTATTATTAGTTCATTAAAAACCAAATAAAGATCCTAATAAACCAAAAACAATATTGAATAGATTAGAAAGAAAGAGAAAGAGAGAGTGAAAAACGCATACAAACCGAGGATTTAACAATCAATTAACAATGGAGTTGCTATTTTTGTTATTATTTGCTGTCTTGTGCTACAATAAAAAACACGTTCATCATTGATTTTTATTTTTGATTTCTCAAAAGATTTTTCAAATAACGATGGTTTATTTTAAGCAGCTGCTGTTAAGCTTAACTTTTACACTCAATTAACAATACAAAATACTCTCTGTTCGTTAGATCTAGAAAACTCAAGAATCTGTACGACTGATGTACAAACTATTCCCCATTTCCAATAAACCCAAAAATAGATTTCATTATTCTGGGGAGAATCAATGATTATAAAATGATTAGTCATTAGTTTTTTAACCAATATTTGCTGCCATTTGATAAGACTACTAATTCTATTACCACCTTCAGACTAGCTGTCTTCACAGTGCATTCAAAAATACAAAAAATTTTTGAACTTATTAATAATTTAATTACAACAAAAAACAAATCAATTATTTTTCACATTTTCCATTTAACAAACAAATGGTAAAATCATCCTCCCACTAAGGATATCTATTCAAACAACTACTTGTTCTCATATCTATGCTTCTACTACTGTTTGTTCCTACTATTCTTTCCCAGAAGATCCTCATCGAAAAAATTGATAGTAAAAGCCAAAGCAACACCGGAGTTCTGGTTTATTAAATAATGAATCAGAAAATTCCAGTGAGTGGATTGGCAGTGTTCGGATGGATTAGAATTAGCTCCACCACAGAAAGCGGTATAATATTCCAAGTCTACACAGATAACTCACCACCTTCTTCGGATTCAGCTAGCAAAGTTAACTAATTGGAAGACTTACTGTTTTCAACTTAATACCTTTCTTGGGGTAACAATTCCTTGTAATTCACGCACAATCACTATGGGAGTGAAAGGCAAAAAGTTATCAATTTATCTCCTGAAGAACTTAAGGAATGGATATTCATCTATGCTGGACATTCTTTTCAAGAAAACAGACAAAATTACTATGTCAAAAAAGGAAGAATTTCTTTTTCCTTGACTGCCTTTGATATCGATGTTAATCAACAGAAATTCTACTAGATCACGGCAGGAACTAATAAGTTCTTGGGGAAGTAGTTTTTCATTGGAGATTTCTAGAGACTTACACTTTACGTAGGAGATTATGCCTATCGAGAAACAGATTTCGAAGACTTACATACCTTTCATCCATAAGATTTCCCTTCTTGCAGTTTCTCATTTGGGATGTGTGCTTACTTAGGAGATTATGAGATATTCTGTTAAGATCCAGCTAGTAATCCTAAAAGAACGATTAAGAGTGTTCTCTTAGAGAAAGGAAAGACTTTGAATGGTTGTGTAGATACCGTGGATGGGAAGTAGAAGATGATCCAATTCAATCAAAGCATCGAATGTGTTACCAAAGAAAATCTAAATGACTTGTAGGATAAGGAGATAATAACTTTCATAGAGCATCCCTCAAGTGAGAATCCTTGCAACAACTGAGAAAAGGAAGAAAAGAACTGAAAAATAATCAGAGAAGAGGATTTATTGTTATTGTCTTTTTTGCAATAATTTTACAAGAATTCATAGTGGTATTTGTGATAAAAATGAGGGAATTAAGTTCTATTATTATTATGAAAAATTACAAAAAGGCTGGGAATTCAAAATTAAGTGCAAATTAACACTACAATTTTTGGTATTTCTTAGATAAAATGCCTATCCTTAATAATATTTTACTTAAATTAAATAACAACAACAAAATAATTAAAAGTTTTTTCTAAACCAATAAATTGTTAACTTCAAACATGGAACTTAAATACAAACTACTCCTTACCCTAGTTGCGACAGCTGGTATCTACATAGTCTCCTTTAAAGACTACTCTAAATGCCTGGAGAAATAAGATGCCCTGTTTAACTGCAACGATTTAACTATCTTCCCTGATTTTAAATCTAAGCTTAGCTGCCTCTCAGTTGCAAATAAAGTCTCATCCTCCATCAAGATCGATGCAATGTACAATCAAGCAATATCTACTGCGAACAAAGACTCCAAATGGAAAGTACTCACAAAAACAACAGATTTCATCAAGAGATTCAAAAACCTTCCTTTCGATTGGAGTGCATATTCACAAGAAACCTACGAACTAGCACAAACCAATGATCTCTACTACAAGAACGTATTCCTGAAAACCTACGGATAGTGTGTTTGACATACATGATCAAGACTCAAAAAGATAAGTGATCTCAGGAATTCGCTAAAAATTGGATGAATTTTTAAAATTGTTTTAGAAAACTCTCTCTCTCTCTCTATTTGTTTAACTTCCTTGTTAATATTTAAAATACTTGTGTATCCTTCCTTCTCAAATCTCCTTAATAACAAAGTATTTTCTGATCAGCAGTAATTCAGCAGTAACAGAGAGAGACATTCTCAAGAACAAACCCCTTCAGCAAGAAGAGGGGAAATTAAATTAAAATTTTGATGTATGGATATCCATCCTTAAATATCTCTCCCACTCTTATTCTTAGACTTATTACCCAAATAACGATGGAATTTGTAAAAAAGGGGCAATCCGGGAATCGAACCCGGGACCTCTTGTACCCAAAACAAGAATCATACCACTAGACCAATTGCCCTATGCGTTACAATGTATTTTTCATCCAGCCATTTTACAAGCACCTAAATACTGCACACATAAGACTTATTTGATTAAATCAATTTCAAAATGGTCTCTTCTTTCGTAATTCGTCCAACTTTTGCAAAACAAATAATTAAAAAAAAGTTCAAGCCTTTGTGTTATTGTTTACCAATTGTTTTCCTTCTAATTTTTTCTGTTGTAATTTGCGCTCATATTCCAGTTGTCTGAGCCTTTCTAGCTCTTCTTCTTGCTTGATCTTTTCGATTTCTTCGAACCTTTTGCGATCTTTGTCACTCATCTACCCTATGAGTTTTCCTTGGTGAGTCTTGTTTTACTTTTGAAAAAAGAAAAAACATAATCATTTTCACAATTTATTTAGTTAAAATAACACAAATTCTTTTTGTGCTGTGCTATCTTACTAAGTAAAGCTAGATCCTCTTCTGCTCGAGTTCAGCTTCATAAGCAGCAACAGCCTTATTCAGGATATCTTTTTCAAGCTCTTTCTAGTCTTTCTCGATCCCCTTGAATGTCGCCTTCATCTCAATATCGCCTTTTCTAGAATCATAAACTTCATGCATCAGCTTGATCTTGGCATCCTATTAAACAGAACAACAGTAAATCACACAATGATTGATTTGTTTCTAAGTTTTTTTAGTTTTATGTTTTTTTTTTACCATTTCTCTTTGCAAGATAGCTCTTTATCTAGCCCATTGTCTTTCTGCTTCTTCATCGATGAGTCTTTGAAGTTCTGCTTCATAAGCATGTGTCTCATTTGAGCGATTCTTAAAGTTCAACAGGAACTGCATAGTCTCTTCCTTGAATTTTCTCTGATTTCAACAAATAAAATGATTATTAATTTGAATCAAACAAAAACTAAATTATATTTTGTGTTATTTTCCAATTAAAAACACTAATTTATGTTTTTAATTCCCATTTACCTTTTGTTCAGCTTCTAGTTTATCGAGCATTTGTTCTTTTTCAACGATTCTATTAACCATCTCTTTGTCTTGTACTTTCTCAACATATTTCTCCTAAGTTTTTCTCATTTACAGCTCTTCATTTCTCATTTTAATCTCCGTGTTGAGATCTTTATTGAACTTTAACAACTCCAGTTATTATTACTTGTACCTATCTTCTTCTTTCTTCCATTCCTCCTTCAACATCATCTTCTCAAGAGAGTCCAATCCTTACTCGTTGAGCTTCTTTTGCTAGTTCATTTCCTATTTTTTTACACAACAAAAAAGTTAACCAAATATTTAGTTTTTCATCCATTTCCTACTAGCTACTAATGGAGAACATTGTTCCTCTCCGCAACCTTACGTTGTCTCTCAAGCTCCTTAATAAGTTCTTCTTTTTCCTTTTTTCTAATGTCCCTCTTATATAACTCAGCATACACCAGTTCCTCTACAAAACAAAAGTACAAAATTCAATCAATAACTATTTCAAAATTAATCACTTTTTCTCTTCCTTTACCTTCATATTTCTCCTGTAGAATCTTCTATTTTTCCATGATCTATATATTCTACTCTCCATACACCTTCAACTCATTAAAATCAGCATCAACTTTCCTGAGCTCATCTGCATTCCTAATAAACTACTATTCCCTCTTAACTGCAACTAATTTTAATCTCTCACTTTCCTTCTCTTCCTTCAAATGTGCAACTCTCGCAATCATCTTCTACCTAATATCTTCCGGAGTTTCCTACATATCTCTTATTTCTTACTTATACTATTCATGCTCATTTCCAAGCAAATAAGCAAGCTTTTATCTCCTCTAATTTAACGCTCTATCAGCTTGTTAACGCAGTTCGGACAATCGTTGTTTGATGAATTTATTATCAGCAACGTTTTTCCCTTTGTTCTCCCATCGAGCAAACTCTTTCTCGTAGAATTCTTAGTTGAGTTTAGTCTACAATTTTTCAAGTTTTTCATCAGTGAAACGCTTGTTGTAGATAGCACGCTCGTTAGGGTTCCTGTAGCTGAATTGATTCTGCTAAGATAAGATCATTTTTTTTGTTTGTTTGTTTTTGATTTTTCTTATTCTTCTTCTTCACAATAATGTATAACTTTCTTTGGTTTTATTTATGTAAATTATCTCTTCAAAGAAATATATCTCCCCTCCCCAAATGATCATTCCCTCTTAGAATGTGTTTTATGTCCAACTATTCTCTTTCATGTTATCATCATTTTAGGCAAAATACAACTAGATTATTTCTCTGTGCAAATAATCCAACTGTCCACTGTCCCTGCTTTTTCCATTCAACCACTGGACAGGCGGCATACCAAAAAACAAGAAATCATGTAAAAAATTACAAAATTTTTATTTTTTAACAAACAAAATTTGAATAATTTCTTAAATAATTCCTTCATGATTAAAATCATTCAAGACTCACCACTCAACTAGCATTCTACACACCTCCCTTCTCTTTCTTTTTCAAAAAGCTGTTGATGTTAATCCTGGGAAACAACCTAATATTTCCTAGATTCAAATTCAAACCAAGCTAAGCCTATTTTCCTATTAAAATCTTAGCTAGCTTGTGGATTTCTTAAATCCCACTGCCTTTCTCTTTCTTAACCACAAAAAATTTAATAACTTTTGTATCTCCCGCATAATCTCCCTTTACATAAATCTTCAACAACTACTTCACCAACTCTACCATAAAAATGGCCTTCCCCCGTCGTATCACTGATAAAGCTGAGTTCTTCGAAAACTCATTCTTCCGTGATCTCCCTGTAAATCCTCTCAGCTAAGTTCAGAATCTCAGTATCTCGCAGATCCACTCAACACTCAACGCATCTGGGTTGAATGTATCTGGCATGATAAGCTAAAACGATGGTCTCATTGAAACATCCCCAAAACCCTGCAAATCATAAGGAAAACAAATGAAATCTTCTAATTAAATTCTTCCTAGTTTTTCTCTTAACGACAGTGATAGTTCCAGTGTGCTTTAAGTAGAATTCACTAATGAAGAGCAAGCTATCTTAGAATCAGAAGGATACTTTGAGTAGACTCATCAAAAAGATAACAATATTAAAGAATAACTGTATTTCCTCTCACACCTTCTTTCTTGTCCAATACACAGCGAGAGCATATTACAAGACACATTAAACTATTCCAGCATTCTTAACATCCACATATCTCATTTGCTCTCAAATAGCATAAACTGCCCAAGCAAGATCTGCAGTGAAATCTGCTCAAAAAGATTAAAACTCAGTGAATTCACATTTGGAACTTATTTAGCTTTGAAACTTGCTTTGATAAAAAAATATCAGAATCTACGGACTGTTTTACTAAGAATGCCGATAAAGCCAGAGATTTTAACGTAAGAGCAAGTATTACGGTAGCTGGCTTTGAAAAATGAAGACAGTTTAGTTGTTCTAAATGGATAATTTGAAAGACCAACAAATGAATCTGGTAATTCCCACATTGCATACAATCCAACAACTAGATAATACATCCTAGCTTATGAATACTAATTTTGGGTGAAAGCCTCCGATTCCCCTGCGTCGTTGAGGGTGTTTACCCTTGATCATGCAATCCAACAATCCATTCCATTCGGGTAAGCTGTGTAAATTCTCGGATTTAAAACATAAATTGCAGATTCCGCTATTATCAAGACTACCTTGAAACTCAATTCTATTTCAGTAATTAACAACAATGACCAACCATCAGGCGCAGTGAATAACCACAATTCCCTGGTGATGCGTTAACTATAAGATTTACAGTAATCCAATGAGTTTGGTGGGTTTGATATTCTTGTTATGAACTTTCTTAAAACCATTCTTCCAGCGAATGTCTTGGCTAAAGCTGTGTTGCTGCTAACGCTAGTTGGAGAACCAGTTATGACAAACGATGTGAATATTCTGTTTCTAAGTGACTAAGCTCTATCCATGGCTGATTTTGTAGTCTTTCTGAGAAAAATCAATAAATCTTATGTGCACATTATTTCAGGTAAAAAGCAAAAATTAAAACAAAAACTAATTATTAATTTGAGATTTCCCCCTAAAACAGATAAAACCAAGCTAAAGAAGCAAGAAAAGAATGCATCTTCTGCTCCATTGAGCACAATCCCAAGAAGAATCATTTTGGGTTGCCACACAAAATCAAATACAAATATGAATTCAATTTTGGAGGGGCAAAGATCAGAAGGAATGAATGATTTATAGTCATATTTGAATATCTTGTTCTCGGAAACAAGCTCATCCAAGTACAGGTACAAATGAAAACATCCAAAATCCTGGAAATTAGAAATAAGTTTAGAAATCAATTCACTCTTTGATGTTCTTATTCTTGCTTTCAATTGATTTTTTCTTTTTTCTCCTTCTTCTTCCTTTGAGTAGTTGCTCTATGACATTACTTGATAACCTATCTCCTTTCCCTTCGCAGACTTTCGAAAAGCTCCAGCTTGTCTGCAGAATTCAAGATAGTTGTGATGAACAATTCCTAGAACACAAAATAGGCAAACGAGGATCCAGAGTATCCTTTTTGATTGACAATTAAATGTTCTTTATTTACAGTTATCTAATATTCTCCCTTATTTTTATGCTTTTTTGAACTATGTTATTCAATTTTCCATGAATAGTCCTTGCGTAGGAAAGACAGGAATACTCACTCACAATCGTAGTTCTTCGAAGACTCAATATCTTCTCGCATCAAAGCTAGAGGAGAACTAAACGAATCTTTAGACGATCAATTCTTCCTTTCTCTATTCACTGCTATTTCTGCCTTGCCAACTCCAATGTAAGATAACAAAGACACATAATAGTTGGCCAATTATTTCCAACTATCAAACATCTCAATATTATCTTTTCCCCCATAGTTTATCCAGAGAAATCTAAGAAGAAATCCATAAATATTATGCAGAACTTGCTCGAGAAAAATCCTTCCCTGAAAACATCCATCCGATCACATAAAATCCCAGAGTCGTCTTGCTGATTATTTCTCTAGCTAAAGCCAGGGCGAAGTTAGATCTTTCCTTGCACGTTCTTCCAAACCATCTTCAGGTATTTTTTTGAGTTTTAACTGATATTTTCTCTAAACTACTTTTCTCAAAATCTAATAGGATGTTCTTGGATTAATTGAAGAATGTCTCCTAGAAGTTCTTTCTGAAAAATCTCTAAATGGCTCAACCAGATTCTGCATCTAACCCAAGAAAACTGGAGGGGTCTAAAAGAAAACTCTTCAATTCCTGCAGTTTGTTGCCGCCAAAGGTACTGTTTTCACAAGAAAGG
>Ga0302285_10000568_pt1 | contig 20114 bp, 13 predicted proteins | sample III_Fen_E2_2_FD_200455 | JGI IMG/M metagenome (GOLD analysis project Ga0302285, IMG submission 200455) | Peat permafrost microbial communities from Stordalen Mire near Abisko, Sweden - III_Fen_E2_2 | ecosystem: Environmental > Terrestrial > Soil > Wetlands > Permafrost | place: Sweden: Abisko... | reverse complement strand
CCCCTTCCAACCCCCAGGAAACCCCCTCGGAAGTGCGTCCGGATGATGGAGAAAATCAAACTCAACAAGAAGGATATCCGAACGAAAAAAAAAGGAGTCGTAAATATTGGATGATATAAAACACATCATTCATTACGAGTCACATATTGTTAAATTGTAAAAAAGCAGTCCATTATTTATCAAAAATAATGGACTGCTATAAACACTGTTTTGTTATTTCAAACTTCAAACCAGAAATGGTCATTCAAGTATTTAAACTGCAAATTATTGCAATTTTATAATGGAACGGAATACCCCAGGGAAACCAATAAATTACCAATATGATTATCCCCGTTTTCAGGATTATGTTGAATGGTTGTTAATCCATAGGCTCCGCGGACATCCAGGACAACGCACCCAAACCCGACATTTTGGGTAAATCCCAATCCTCCGGTAAGTCCATAGTTTATTTTATTGATTTGATCGGTGATGTCGGTATTGGCATCAAAGGACACTTGCATTGGCTGGCCGGTTTGCGGGTTGATAGAAACAGGTTGTGTTCCGCCTGCATCGGCATACACAATGCTTGAGCCACCAGTTATTTGTTTTGCATTCAATAAGAAACCGACATAAGGCCCAAAATCAACATATAGTCTGGATGATCTGCTTAACGAAAAAGAATATTTGGCCATAATGGGCACTTCCAGATAATTAATAATAGATTCGTTGTTATAGTTTGCATAGAAATAAGTTCCGGCAGGGACTTGCGGATTAAAGGAAGCACCTGCAAGAGCCTGCATACCGTTTCGCTGTCCACCTTCACTCGAATACAGGATATCGGCACGCCAGGCAAAGTGTGAACCGGTATTCCAGTTCAACGTAAGGCCATAGGCTCCACCCTGGCGTGAGGTCCAGTTTTCGCTTAAAGGATTGCCACCTCCCCCGGTAAGCTGAGGAATATTAAAACCGGCAAAAGCACCCAGAGTAAATTCAGATGCACCCTTGTCCGATGCAGATTGAGCCATCGCCATGGCCATCGAACATACTAACACGAATGACGTTACAAGATTTCTTTTCATACTGTTACTTTTAAATAATGAATGAATAACTATATAATTAATTTCTCTATTACATTTTTAAAAAAGTCAGTTAAGCAAGCATCACACAAATTGATCGTATGTAAATTATCAGTATTTTATTAAACGCATTATTAAAAATAAAAAAAATAACAGACAACTTTGTAACGATCCCCGATGTATCAGGGAAGCCTGTCATTTTATAAATCCCCTTTAGTAAATGGTATTCTCAGTCTAATTAAATGAACAACAATCATTTCCAACAATTAACGTCGCTAATTAATTATAATTTTTTTAATTAAACAGGCTATGTATTTATTTTTTTTAAATAACACGGGAAGTTAAGAGAATGTTGTGTCACACGCAAAAAAAAATAAGGACCGTGATAAATCACAGTCCTTAAAGGTTAATCGAAAAGCATCCTATACAGAATTACTTTCTGACCTTATTGCGTTGAAAAGATCCTTTTCCTTTGGCAAAAGTCTTTTTAAAATGTTTATTTTTTTCGGGATTGTATTCAGGAGATTCACCCAGTTCCACCGGCATTGGAATTTTATAGATATCCTTTTCAAGAAATTCTTCTATTTGTTTGAATTTATATTGTTCTTCTATAGAAACAAAAGTAATAGACATCCCTTTAGCACTGGCACGTGCTGTACGGCCGATACGGTGAACATAATCTTCAGCATCGTGAGGCACATCGTAATTAATGATTAACGAAATGTCGTCAATATCGATACCGCGTGACACAATATCGGTAGCTACCAGTATATTAACACGGTTATTTCGGAATTCGTGCATGATTTGATCGCGATGTACCTGATCAAGATCGGAGTGCATTTCACCTACCGAAAGACCCATTTGACGGAATGTCTTGAATAATTCTTTTACTTTTAGTTTTGATCCTGAGAAAATAATAACCTTATTGGCCGTCTGTTCAACAAATAAATGCCTGATAAGACCCAACTTCTGACCTTCATTACAAATATAGGCTGTCTGCATGATACTGTCTGGCGGACGGGATACGGCAATTTTCACTTCGAACGGATCATGCATGATGGTTTTGGCCAGCAACCTGATTTTAGGAGGCATGGTGGCTGAGAACATGATTGTCTGACGATCTTTTGGCAAGCGGTTTACCACCTGCATAATGTCATCGAAGAAACCCATATCAAGCATACGATCGGCTTCGTCGAGAATAAAGTATTTTACGTGTGAAAAATCAATGTCGTAGAGGTTAATGTGCGAAAGCAAACGACCCGGAGTAGCAATTACCACATCAGCGCCTTTTTGTAATCCACGGCGTTGTACATCCCAGGCCTGTGAATCATTTCCACCATATACGGCCACCGATGAAAAAGGCAGGTAATAGGAGAAACCTTCCATCTGCTGGTCAATTTGTTGAGCCAGCTCACGGGTTGGCGCCATGATAATGGCATTTACAAAATTTTCGGCATGTGGCTCTGCCTGCAGGTTGTGCAAAAGTGGCAGGATAAATGCGGCTGTCTTTCCTGTCCCGGTTTGAGCACAGGCGATTACATCGCGTTTTTGAAGTATTACTGGTATGGTTTGTTCCTGAACCGGAGTGGCTTCTTTAAAATTCATTGCCTGCAATCCGTCCAACACGGCATCGCAAAGGGGAAGTTCGTCAAATCTCATTGAAAATATATTATTTGACTGCAAAGATACGCATTTTTAAGTAAGTATATTCAATCCAGACATGTTGGAAAAGAAAAAACGTCGAAACCTTTTGGATTCCGACGTTTTTATTAATAGACAATTAGGGTATTATAATGTTTTTAATTGTCTTTTCTGCAGATGAAACTCCAATTACCACGTATAATCCTGCAGGAAAATTCAATGGTACAGTTTTAGAAGTGTTACTTTCAAAAGGTTGTTTCAAAATAACCTGTCCGTAAATATTATACAGATATAAATCGCCTTTTTTGTTTGTCGGATTTTGTATAAACAAAGTCCTGGCTGAGCTGTAGATCTTTATTTGTTTATCAGCAACATTTGCATTACCAAAAGGTGATTCATTTTTTATATTAATTGTATCATTCAACACAACCTGCTTACTGTTGGCCGGCATGACTATCGCATCTGATCCAAAAGCCAATTCGCCCAACATGGTTGAAGTAGTTGAATAGTTTGATTCCATAATATGCAACCTGTAAAACTTATAGGCATCATTATTCACAAACGAATATATTCTGGCCAGTTCTCTGGTTACAAAGGTTTGATTTGTTTGGGAGTTTAATACTGTCCAACCTGTAAGTGTATCGTTCGATGCTTTTACAATCCAGCTCTTGGGGTCGCGTGATGGATTATCATCGGATGAAGTAAGTGTCACTTTATTAAACACCTGAGCATTCGAATACTCAAATGTTATGATTGACACATTCGGGCTCAGCACCTTCCAACTGGTCGCCGCGTTTCCATCTGTCAGGGATGATAATGAATAGGGCGAAACTACACCTGGCGAGGAACTAACAATAAGAGTGGGTAGCGAGGTTGTGTTAGTCACTACAGCAATGGGACTGTTGTGTGCCTGATTTAACGTCGCATCTTTAGCGATTACCGAGAATGTATAAATAGTTCCCGGGGTTAATCCCGTAACTACAAAGGATTTTTGTATTGTCGAAGTTCCCGTAATATTGATAATCGCAGGTCCGGATCCATAAGAAACAGTGTAGTTGACAGTTCCAGAATTATCGGTTGCATTGAGCAACAATTCCACGCTGTTTTGTGTAACGGCTCCTACTGCTACAGTAAACGCTGTCGGGGCTATCGTATCTTTATCCGGTATTTGAGTATCTGACCCGAAAGCTAATTCGCCCAACATGGTTGAAGAAGTGGAATAGTTTGATTCTGTAATATGCAACCTGTAAAACTTATAGCCAACATTGTTCACAAACGCATATGTTTTGGCAAGTTCCCTGGTGGCAAAAGTTTGATTTGTCTGGGAGTTTAATACAGTCCAGGCTGCAAGTGTATCGTTTGAAGCCTCAACAGCCCAGCTTTTGGGATCTCGTGATGGATTATCCGACGAGGACGTAAGTATCACTTTATTAATCACCTGAGCATTCGAATACTTAAATGTAATGAATGATACGGTCGGGCTCAACACCTTCCAACTGGTGGCAGTATTTCCGTCAGTCAGGTTCGACAACAAATAGGGCGAAGTTACGGCCGGCGACGAAGTAATAACAATCGATGCTGGTACTGTTGTGGTATTTGTCACCACAGCAATCGGATTATTGGATGCCGCGTTTAATGATACATCGTTCGCATTTACAGAGAATGTGTAACTTGTGCCTGCGTTTAATCCTGTAACAACATAGGACTTTTGAATTGCCGAAATACCTGTTACATTTATAATCGAGGGTCCTGATCCATAGGAAATCGAGTAATTGACAAATCCAGAATTATCAGTTGCATTGAGCAATAATTCCACGCTGTTTTGTGTAACTGCTCCCAATGATACGGAAAATGCTGTTGGGGCTAAGGTATCTTTATCCGGGATTTGAGTATCCGACCCGAAAGCTAATTCTCCCAGCATGGTGGAAGTTGAGGAGTAGTTTGATTCGGTAATATGCAACCTGTAAAACTTATAGGCAACATTATTCACAAATGAATATACTTTTGCCAACTCTCTGGCAGCAAAGATTTGATTTGTTTGGGAATTTAATACGGCCCAGCCCGTCAGAGTATCGTTGGAAGCTTCTATTAGCCAGCTTTTAGGGTCGCGCGATTCACTATCTATGGATGATGTAAGTGTTACCTTATTTATCAGTTGTGCATTCGCGTACTCAAATGTAATAAAAGACACATTCGGGCTCAACACTTTCCAGCTGGTGGCTGTATTTCCATCGGTGAGGTTGGACAATGAATACGGAGAAGGTACGCCGGGTAAAGAATTAACAGTATACGTCGGTGCTGAAATAGTTTTTGCCGCAATAATAATCGGATTGTTTGCCGCCTGGTTTAGTGACGCATCTTTGGCAGCCACCGAAAATATATAGCTGGTAGTTGGCTTTAATCCGGTAACAAAAAAAGACTTTTGTGTTCCCGAAATTCCCGTTACATTCACAGCAGTCTGCTCTGTTCCATAAGAGACAGTATACGTAACCGATCCGGAATTATCAGTTGCATTGAGCAATAACTGTACACTATTATGAGTAACAGTTCCCAAAGTTGCCGTAAATAAAGTTGGTGCCCTGGTGTCCGGAGTTACAATCCAAATGGGTGACGAGATAGCTTCTCCCCCATCAGCCTCTGTTACTTTCACATAGTAATAGCCACCATCAGCAGTAGTTATATTTGTCGATACATTTATAGTTGGTGAATTAGGAACCCACGATTGTACCACATTATGTTCTTTGTCATATAATGTAATGTTTGTAAACACCTCACCATCTGCATCACTTGCCTGTATCTGAAATACTGATGCACCGGGTGCTACCGTTGAACCCATTTCCTGATTATTTATTTTGAATGATAATGCAAGATTTTTATCCATAGTGGAATAAAAACGACGGGCTTGCATGGCCTCCATTAAATCAGCGCGAGTCAAGCTATTGGATAGAATTGCCATACGATACGCTTCTCCCGTTCCCCATGTGCCAATATGATCATCACCTGAACCGGAAGCCCCTATTTTCCAACCTAAACCTAATGCCTCATCATAATATCCTTTAGAATTATCGTTAACTGTATAACCATCATTATAATAGTACAAAGAAAAACCGTCCGTTTTGTTCCAAAGTTCAATTCCAACAAATTTATTGGAAGGTATGCCTTTAAAATGATCAAATTCCTTACCATTGGCATCCTCACGTCCGGGATGATTGAAAAATGCAATCCCCTGGCGGGTTGAAAGCCATGTTTTTAAATTTTCAAATGTATTAGTAGCCACAACAGTAGTGTAATCCGGTGTTCCAACAACTGTCACATGTCCATAAGTTCCATAATATGACCATTCAAATCCGTAAAATGTTGAGAATGCACCATCCTGATTAAATGCATCTGCCTGCATTTTGGTATTAGCCCATTTTAATGAATCCAGGTATGTATCATGATCCGAGATACCAAAAAAATCTAATTTAGCAACATTTTTGGCATAGTTATACGCTTCAGCAGGAGTTCCACTACCATCTGAATAGTTTGTATGATTGTGTAAATGACCATAATACACATTATAACCTCCTATTGAAGGCGAAGTTGCATATAATGTAATGGATAACGAAAGAGCTAAGTTGAGTATTAATATTCTCATATAGGTTTGTTTTTAAGTTAGTATTTCCAAAAAAGCAATAATAAATTATTTCCAAATAAATCATCGAAAAATAAATATATCAGTCTTATAATTCATACTTACAAAACAAACAGATGCGAATGAAATATTGTTTAGCATTTCTGTGTTAACGGATTAAATTTAAATAACCTGGACTGAAATTAAAAGAGTTTACTTAATCTTGCTTTTCCGGACAAAAAAAGATAGAGGAATAACAATTATGTAACAGCAGATAAGTATTTAATTCAGGCTTGAATCAACAGCTTGAGGTGGGGTATAAAGATGAAAAAACCCTACAAAACATTGGTTTTGTAGGGTTGTCCCTTTTGATATCGTTTTTAGGCTTTACCATTTGGCGGAAGCTACGAGATTCGAACTCGTGGTACGGTTGCCCGTACGTCAGTTTAGCAAACTGGTGGTTTCAGCCACTCACCCAAACTTCCTGACTTTGCTTTAGCGGGTGCAAATATAAGAAGGAATTTTTGATTATCAAAACCATTTCTTTATTTTACAACCTCAAATGAATAATTAATAATTAACTATTCGTTGATTTTCCGCATCTTAGACTTAAAAAAATGTATTAAATAAATTGCAATCGGTTTTCTTTTTACATATTTCAAAACAAATCCGTATTTTTGCAGTACAATAGGATTTATAACCACACCTTACGTTTATGACGACAAAAGCAAAACAATCAAAAGGACTTAAAAAACCAATCAAATGGGTTGGCTTCATTGCGTTGGCTATTTTCAGTTACTTTGCAGCTATCTTTTTTATCCCGAACATTTTTCCGAGGAGCGACGAGAAAGCATTTCTTTGCATACCGGATAGCAGCAACTTCAATAATGTCACCACTCTTCTTTCAAAAGAAGCAAAGGTAATGAACATGTATTCGTTCAGGCAGGTAGCAGGATTCCTTCATTATGGGACTAAGATTCGATCGGGACGCTATGCCTTAAAATCGGGCATGAATAACTTCCAGCTTATCCGCATGTTACGCAGCGGCCGTCAAACACCGGTTCGCCTGACATTCAATAACATCAGGACAAAAGAGCAATTAGCTTCCAGGCTGAGCACCCAGCTCATGGCTGATTCAACCAGTATCCTAAAGCTTTTGAATGATACCGCTTTCTTATCCGGGTACCGGTTAAATCCCTATACTTCCATTTCGCTCTTCATCCCCAATACATACGAAGTTTTCTGGAACATGAATGCAAAAGATCTCTTTAAACGCATGAACAAAGAATACTCCAGTTTCTGGACGGAAGAAAGGAAAGCAAAAGCAGCAGCCATACCGCTTAGCACGACACAAGTGATCACCCTGGCTTCAATTGTAGAGGAAGAAACAAACAACAAACACGACCGTCCTATGGTGGCCGGACTCTATCTGAACCGACTAAAAGCAGGAATGCCCTTACAGGCCGATCCAACGATAAAGTTTGCGGTTGGGGATTTTACTATTAAACGTGTCCTTTTTGGCCATTTGCGCACTGTCTCACCTTACAACACGTATAAAAACCTGGGGTTACCTCCAGGACCTATCCGCGTTGCCACACCGGAAGGAATTGATGCCGTATTGAATTACGCACATCATAAATACATCTATATGTGTGCTTCTGAAACTTTGAACGGGGAACATAAATTTGCTGCTACCTGGGCAGAACATCTGGTAAATGCAAACAAGTACAGGAAAGAACTCAACAAAAGAGAGATATTTAAATAAAAAACAGAATTCCTTAACCTCATAGGTATATTGAGATTCAAACACATAAAAAGTCTTCTTGTTTTGAAACAGGAAGACTTTTTATGTTAGGATTGATGATCCATTTCCTTTTAATTCCCCTTTAGGGGTCAGGGATCATATATAATTTACTTCCGGTTTTAATTCAATACCGAACTTTGCTTTTACAGATTGCTGTATCTGTTCTGCCAGGTATACAATTTCAGCTCCTGTTGCCCCTCCAAGATTTACCAAAACAAGTGCCTGTTTTTCATGCACACCTGCGTTCCCGATATGCTTTCCTTTCCATCCGCACTGATCAATCAACCATGCAGCTGGAATCTTCTCGTAGGTTTCTGATTCAAAATAATGAGGTATTTGAGGATACCTGGCTTGCAGAGATAAAAATTTTTCTTTTGGAATCACCGGATTCATAAAGAAACTACCGGCGTTACCCAATATCTTAGGATCGGGCAGCTTACTTTCCCTGATATGAATAATTGTTTTACGGATATTCGACAAATTCAGTTCCCCATTTTTCTTTACTTCATCTTCCAAATGCTGGTACTTCAATCTAAATTCAGGATTTTTATTTAATTGAAACAAAACAGAAGTTATGATGTACTTTCCTTTAAATTCATTTTTAAAGATACTGTCCCTGTAACCATAACGACAAGCTTCATTCGTGAAAGTTTTAAAACCTGCTGTTTCAACCTCCACGGCATTTACCTGCACTATTACCTCCTTCACCTCTACCCCGTATGCTCCAATATTTTGCACTGCCGAAGCACCTACTTCACCGGGAATAAGTGACAGATTCTCTACACCTCCCCACCCGTTTTCAACACAGTACCCAACAAAGTCATCCCAATTGACACTTGAACCAACTTCCAGAAAAACGGAATCTGGATCTTCACGTATTTTTTGGATAGAGTGAATTGCAGAATGAAGGATTGCACCTTTGAAATCATGCATAAACAACAAATTGCTGCCCCCACCAATATGAAGTGTCCGGTTATTTCTGACAATTTCAGATTTTAGAATAGCCTGCAAGTCGGAAGCTGAGTCATATTCAATAAAAAAATCAGCCTTGGCATCAATGCCAAAAGTATTGTAAGGTAATAAAGAACTACTCTGCTCTATTTTCATTTATTTGATATTTTGAAAGACTAATTCCAATTTCGATTCAAGTTCTTCCGGATGAAACCACAGAATTTCTTTATCCCTGTTAAACCAGGTCATCTGTCGCTTGGCATACCTGCGCGAATCCTGCTTAATCATGTTTATTGCAAAATCAAGTGTCCATTTGCCGTCCATGTATTCGTAAAGCTCTTTGTATCCAACCGTGTTTAGCGTATTCAGGCTTTTATAGGCATAAAACTTTTCAGCTTCCTCCAACAGCCCTTCTGCCATCATGGTATCCACTCGTGAATTGATTCGCTCGTATAATTCAGGACGTGATCTGTTCAATCCTATTTTCAGAATATTGAAATTCCGCAGTTTCCGTTGTCCGGTGCGCAAATCTGAATATGGATTCCCGGTCATGCTGCATATTTCCAATGCATGGATTATGCGTTTTGGGTTTTGTAGGTCTACCTGTTCAAAATGCACCGGATCCAGTCGTTTTAATTGTCCCTGAATATATTCAAGACCAAAATTGGTATACTGCTCTTGCCAGAATAACCGTGTTTCGGCATCTACATTCGGGATATCATCCATACCATTGCAAATTGCATCAATATACATCATTGAGCCACCCACCAGCATAACAACATTGTGTTTCCGGAATAATTCATCCAACAACTCGATGGCATCCTTTTCATATTGCCCGGCATTATATTCATCAAGTATGGAATGAGACCCTATAAAATAGTGTTTAACCCGCCTTAGCTGAGCTTCAGTGGGTGCAGCGGTACCAATCTTCAACTCGCGGTAAAACTGCCTGGAATCGCACGAAACGACCGGACAACCTAAGTGTTCAGCCATTCGCAGACTGACATTGGTTTTACCAACCCCTGTCGGGCCCAAAACAACAAGCAATGTCGGCCTTTTCAGTTGACAGTTGGTAATGGAGAGCTGATTATCTGATTCACTCATAATTAAATGGAACACGTTTGAATACACTCATTTACAAAGAAAAAAGACAGAAAATATTGCGTACTTTCTGTCTTATAACAAATATTTATTGAGAAAATCAGAACTTAGGATCCTCCGTAAACAGGCTGCTATCGTCAAAATTCATTTCTCCAAATCCTTCTTCATCTAATTCTTCAGGTTCATATTCTTCATCACCATAGAAATTTTCATCCAGGTTTGCTTTAGGAGTTGCAGCTATGCCTTCATCAACCATAATCTGTACAGGAGCATTTCCTTCCGAAGAAATACATTCCGGTTTATCCAGGTTCTTTCTTGGAATAATTTCGGTCAATTCTATGAAAAACACTCTATCTGACATCATATCAAACACATAAAGCATTTTCTGATTTTCATCAACCAACAACTCTTCTAAAGTTGTATCTTCCATAACTAAATTATCGTATTCTGAACTTGAATCCATTTCAACTAAGGTCACCTCTTGTCCCTTCTCCCAATTATCTGAGCATATGAAGAACGATGTCATTAGATTTTTCTCGTAACTTACCGAATCTAGAATTGCATTATGCAGATCGAGGAATTTTGCTTCGGAATCAATATTGATTACGCGAACAAAATTATCTATCTCATCGGATAGTATTGTGAATTTATATACCATGTCTGTTAGTTTTTATTTCGGGCGTAAAAATACAACATTATTTCTTATTTACATTGATAACGAATAAAGATATTTCGCAAAAAAAGCTGCTATTTTGGGTAGCAGCTTTCATTAATATTGTTTTATATTTATAAATAACGCATTATATGTAAGCGATTTAACGCTTCAATTTCTCTTCTATTTCCCGAACACTCGAACGGAAATTTTTATCGCAATCCATTAAATCATTTACAATTTTACAGGCATGCAATACAGTAGCATGGTCACGTTGTCCAATGGTATTGCCAATAGATGCCAATGAACTTTTTGTTAATTGTTTAGATAAATACATGGCTATCTGACGTGCCTGAACTACTTCACGTTTACGGCTTTTGGTGGATATTGCATCAATTGACAACGAAAAGTATTCACAAACCACATCACGTATTTTCTCAACAGTATTTACCTTCCTGGTGATATTCACTATTCTGCTGATGACCTTTTCAGCCAAAGTTACATCAATTGGAATATTGGCAAGGGTTGAATGAGCCATAAGTGAAACCAGCACACCTTCCAGATCACGGACGTTGTCCACAACATGTTCAGCAATAAAATCAACTACTTCTTCATCAATTTCCAACCCATCCCTGTAAATCTTACTCTGAAGAATCGATTTCCGTAAATCAAAATCAGGTTTCTCAATTTCAGCAGACAACCCCCATTTAAAACGAGTAAGCAATCGTTGTTCCAGACCAACCATTACAATAGGTGAACGGTCGGAGGTTAACACCAATTGTTTTCCCATTTGGTGCAGATGATTGAAAATATGAAAGAATGTGTTTTGTGTTCCGGTTTTACCTGCAAATTCCTGAATATCATCTACGATTAACACTTCGATAGTTTGGTAGAAATTCAAAAAATCATTCACAGTATTGCTTCTGACAGCATCTGTATATTGGATCTGAAACGTATTGGCAGAAACATACAAGACCCGTTTGTCAGGATGCAATTGTTTCGTCATCACACCAATAGCGTTTGCTAAATGGGTTTTGCCTACTCCTGACTGACCATAGATAAAAAGTGGGTTAAAGATGTTTTTCCCGGGTTCATTTCCTATACTAATCCCGGCTGTACGAGCCAGCTTATTACTATTCCCTTCAATCAGGTTATTGAAATTATACGCAGGATTTAATTGTGGATCTATTTCCGGTAATTGAGGTTTGTGATAAGGATTCAGATAAGCCGAATTATTCACAATATGTTTCGGCTTTTGTTGTTCACTCGCACTTGGAATCTGCGTACCTGTTCCACTCGATTTATCAATCATTACACGGTATTCAAGCCGTGTTCCTACTCCAACTTCTCGGTACAGAGTCATCCGTAACAAATCAATGTATTTTTCCTCAATATATTCCACAAAGAACTGGCTGGGTACCTGTAATACAAATATTTTATTTTCGTATTTAAGCGCAACAAGGGGTAGAAACCAAGTCTTAAAGGATACTTCGCTGATATTGTCTTTGATAACGCTTAAGCAGCGATTCCATAATTGAATGTGATTATTAAACATCTTTGTTTTGGTTCAGAATATTTTTCAACGAAATTGTATAAACAAATGGAAACAGATTGCCGAAATCAGTTTTTTATATGGGCTATTTTCAGCACTACAAAATTCTAAAACTTTTCTGACATAAAAAAATCATATTTTTTTTAGTGCTTTATCCTTTTATCCATCTTTTTTAATATCAGAACTTTATATAACCTGTCTGATTCACATGCAGTTATTTGTAACATTATTGTAATACAACTGATAGTAAAGACATTAACAAATTGAAAGTAAATTTGGTCATTTTAGTTAAGAAAAAACCGAAACTCTTGTTAACAAAAGGTTTCGGCTGTGAAAATTCTTAAACAGATTTTTTTTGGGCAGATTCACTATTTAGAATTAACGTAAATAACAAGTCTATTTTGTCTTGCTTCCAAAAAGTGAAAAATGGACATATCGTTTAGGGTTTTTCTGAAGATCTATCAATAACTTATCAGCGCTTGAAGCAGTATTTGAAAGATTGATATACAGATCTTTATTATTTAAAAGCATGCCTATTGTACCTTCTGAACTATTCATTTTTTCTGAAATTAAATTCAGGTTTGCAATGGTATGATCTATGCTGGCAAAAGTTGATTGGTAATCAATCTTTTTAAGGTTTCCGCTAATCTGTCTGAAGTCGGTTGTCATGACATTTACATTGTTTAGAATTTGGGGCACATCGTTGCTCATCAATTTCTTTAAATGAGATGAACTTATAGCCAGATCAGCAGTAGTACGCTCAATGGAGGCCATACTTTTATTCAGGTTCTTGTTTTCAACCAAAACCCTGACTGAACGTATCAGAGAATCAGCCTGAGTTGAAATACTTTCAATTTTTGGAACAAGGTCTCCCGATATCTGAGCCATTAAACCGATTCCCATTTTAGTCTCAATCGTATCACCCGGCGCATGCATCGATTGTGATAGATTAATAGGTTCATAGATCAATTGAATGGCTTTACCACCCATTATGCCTTCATCGTACAATTCAATTCGGGTATCCTTAGGCAATTTAATGTCTTTTGAAACAGATATTTTAACCACAAACGATTCTTTCTTTGAAAAATCATATTTAATTTGCTCAACCTGCCCCACTTTAAATCCTTTGACAAAAACAGGAGATGAAGGAACTAAACCTCCAATATTCTCATATCGTCCGTAATAATAACTTACCGGTGAGAATATATCTATTCCTTTTAAATAATTCAGTCCAAAATACAACACAAATATGGCTATCACAGCCATGATACCTACTTTAACTTCACGTGTAAAATATTTTTTCTTCATATGGTTTAGTTTTATTATTCTGATAAATCTAGTTAAACGAAATGGAAACAAACAACCTTATTATTTGATTAATTTTAATGCTTCTCTGGCAGATATTTTTTTATCACCTTGAAAGGCAATGATAAACGATTTGGGAAATTTTGAGGCAATTCCTCTTCTGATTTTTTCAATTTTTGCATAATCGGTTTCATTCCCGACTGTGTATTTATTCATTCCATCTTCAACAAAATAATCGGTATTGCTTACACCCTTAAATTCAGTTGATTTTGCCTTTATATTTTTTAAGGTAACAAACAGTTGAACTTTAAATACAGGTATTTGAACTGAATTTTCTGGAATAATTACAGGAGTTTCAATTTTGTTCTTTTTAGCAACAGTATCTATTTCGGGTTTGTGTTGAAGTGCTACTTCTTGTTGAGATGTCTGTCTTTGATTATGTTCTTCTCTTTTAGCTGGTTGATCTATTTTTGATACTACTGACATTTGGCGACCTGATTTCTTATCGTGCACTCTCTTATAATCCACAAATGCATTGAAAACAGCTGTAGCCATTTCTTTCTGACCCTGTTCTGATGTCAAATATCGTTCTTCTGCAGGATTTGAAATAAAACCTACTTCTACCAGGACGCTTGGACAGGCTGACCGGTGTAACACCCAGAATCCGGCTTGCCGCACTCCGCGATCGGACCGTTGGCAATAGCTTACAAATTGCTTTTGAATAATTGATGAAAACTCAACACTTTTATCAATATATTTATCCTGCATAAATTCGAACATGATATACGAGTCTACAGAATTTGGATCAAACCCTTTGTATTTTGTACGGTAATCTTCTTCCAATAGTATTACGGAGTTTTCACGCATTGCCACATCCAGATTTGCTCTTGTTTTTGCCAACCCGAGTGTAAATGTCTCTGCTCCATAAGCAGCTGAGCTGAGTGAAGCATTGGTGTGAATACAAATAAAAAGGTCCGCATGATGGTCGTTTACTACATCAGCCCGTTCCTGTAAAGTGAGGTATTTATCTGTCTTACGCGTATAGACTACTTTGACATCCTTGAATTTTTGTTCAATAATAGCACCTAAATCCAGGACTATCTGCAAATTAATATCTTTCTCCTTTGAATTTGCGCTCATTGCTCCCGGATCATGGCCTCCATGACCGGCATCCAGTACAACTGTAAATCTTGCATCCTGAGCCTGAATAGGAAAAATAATAAATAATCCCAGTATTATTATATAATATTTACAAACCAGAAAATAGTCTTTTATATTTTTCATAAAATTTCAGCTAATTAAAAAGGAATCAGTTGTATATTTTTGTGCAAAAGTAATGCATTTATCCTATTCCTGATACGATATTAAGGAGTAAATTTTCAAATTAATCATAAAAAAAGGATATATGTAAATGAGACTACTATTTTTTCACTAAATTTGCATCCTAATCAAGAAACCTATGCCCCTACCGGATGCAAATCTGTAACCATTTATATTTCAGCAAAGCACGTCCGTACTTGCTTCTATTTTTATGGTTAACTCTACACTTATTGGGTTTCAGCCAGGGGAAAGTTGCATCGACTAATAAAGGAATCAAAGACTCGCTTACCGACTCGCTTACCGCTACCACGAATCCTGATTCCACAAAAACAATCAACAAGCCAAAATCGAATCAAATAGATGCTGAAATAGAGTATAGTGCTCAGGATTCGATAGTTTTCCTTGGCAACGGCACAGGTTTTCTACATGGGAAAAGCGATATTAAATATAAGAATATTGAACTAAAAGCCGAATTTGTTCGTGTAAAAATGGATAGTAGCCTTGTTTTTGCTAAAGGACGATTAGACAGCATCGGTAAAAAAATCGGCGATCCTGTTTTCACTGAAGGTACTACAGAATATGAATCGAAAGAACTCACCTATAATCTGAAAACAAAGAAAGGATTTATTCGCCAGGCGGTTACAAAACAAGGTGAAGGCTATGTCATTAGCGACAAGACTAAGAAAACCAGTGAAGACATCCTATGTATGACCAATGGAAAATACACAACCTGCGACAATCATGAACATCCTGATTTCTACCTTGATCTCACCCGAGGGAAAGTAAAACCAGGAAAATACATCGTTACCGGTCCGGCTTATCTGGTTATAGAAGATGTGCCGTTGCCAATTGCCATTCCATTTGGATTCTTTCCTTTTACCGATAAATATTCATCGGGTATTGTTATGCCATCCTATCAGGATGATTTTTCAAGAGGATTTGGATTGGTAAATGGCGGGTATTATTTTGCTGTCAATGATTATATGGATCTTGAACTGAAAGGGGATGTTTACACAAAGGGCACGTGGTCGTTCAATGCTTCCTCACGATATTTGAAACGCTATAAATACTCTGGAAATCTCAGTTTCAGTTACCGCGATGATATTATTAGTGAAAAGGGGTTGCAGGATTATCAAAGCAATACAAATCTGAGTGTTGTATGGACGCATTCACAGGATGCCAAAGCAAATCCTTTTTTCAACTTTTCTTCCAGTGTAAACTTTTCAACAAGCGGTTATAACAGAAGTAATATAAACAGCTATTACAATGGCGCATTAAATTCGGCAAATACCAAAATGTCCAGCGTTTCATTTACGCAACGTTTCCCTGACAGCCCGTTTAATATTTCTGGAGGTATGAGTATAAACCAGCGGACACAAGATTCTACCATAAGTTTAACATTGCCCGATCTGAGTATTTCCATGAGCCGGATTTATCCCTTTAAACGTAAAATCGCTCTTGGAAAAGAACGTTGGTATGAAAAAATCACCATGTCATATACCGGAAGTGTAAAAAATCAAATCGACACTAAAGAAAATAAATTATTTTCATCATCGTTAACCAGGGACTGGAAAAACGGAATGCAGCACAGTGTACCGATAAATGCCACATTTAATATACTGAAATACATCAATATTTCACCGAATTTCACCTATACCGAACGTTGGTATCTTCAATCGCTGAACAAATCATGGGATGACACTAAAAATATCATAAAAACCGATACGTTGAATGGCTTTCATCGTGTTTACGACTTTAATATGTCGGTTTCAGCTTCAACTAAGCTTTATGGATTCTTCACTCCCAATCAAGCCATTTTCGGTAATAAAGTCATTCAAATCCGTCACGTGATGACTCCAACTATCAGTTTCAGTTACAGACCTGATTTTGGCGATCCGGTGTGGGGGTATTATGGTTCCTATACACAGTCACTTCCTGACATATCAAATCCGTTGATCAGGCACGATCAGATAGTGCAATACTCCCATTATGATGGATTTCTCTACGGAGTGCCGGGTGCCGGAAAGTCAGGGGTAGTTAATTTCTCTGTTGGCAATAATGTTGAAATGAAAATACGCAATGACAAAGATACAACCGGAAATGTTCCTACAAAGAATATCAGCTTAATCGATGCTCTCACTTTAAACGGCGGATATAATTTAGCCGTGGATACCATGCAGTGGCAGATCTTCAATGCCAGCCTCAGGTTAAAGTTGGGAAAAAGCTATACGCTTAGCCTTAACGGATCGTTTGATCCTTATATGTACGCCATTAACAACGCCAAACAAGTTGTGCGTGTAAACCAGCTTCGTTGGGAGCATGGTCGATTCCCCAAATTTCTGGGGACAAATACCTCCTATAGCTATACGTTGAACAACGAGACGTTTAAGAAGAAAAAAACCAAAAAGGAAAACACGAATCCGGATCAGCAATTGGCTACGAAAGATGACAAGAAATCGACCACTGGTGCTAAAACTGATGCTGATAAAGACAAAAAAGATTTTGATAAAGATGGCTACCAAAAAGTAACCATTCCCTGGAGTCTCTCTTTTAATTACACGGTTCAGTATGCGAATACTGCTGTCTTTGATACAGCAAGGCTGGATTACAAAATGGCTTTCACCCACAATGTCAGCGTATCAGGGAATATCTCACTTACTACCAATTGGAAAATAAGTGCAACTACGGCCTACGACTTTCAAGCCAAACAATTTACGTATACAAATGTTAACATTATACGGAACTTACATTGTTGGACTATGACTGCCAGCATGGTTCCTTTCGGACCATTTAAATCGTACACTTTCCGTCTTGGAGTAAATGCAAGTATGCTTCAGGATTTAAAATATGACAAACAAAGCGGCTACCCAACGAACAATATTGTATGGTATTGAGTTATGATGTTATTACTATTTACATAACCCCGTTTAAAATGCAGGTAGCCTAATTAAAAAAGAAGAAATATTATTACAAATACAAATAAGAAGAAAAATGAAAATTACAGCAAACAAATCAGTGTCAGCCGAATACGAGTTATACGTGGATGGCGAATTAGAAGGAGAACAGGAATTGATGGAAAAAGCTACCGCGGAAGAGCCTCTACGTTTTATTTATGGAGTTGGAATGATGCTCCCTAAGTTTGAAGAGAACTTATTCGGACTTCAAGTCGGTGATAAGTTTGACTTTACCATAAATAATGAAGAAGCCTATGGTCAGTATGATGACGATAGCGTGCTGGATCTTGAACGTAGCGTTTTCGAAATTGATGGTAAGCTTGACGAAGAAATGATTTTTGAAGGAAATGTTGTTCCTTTGATGGATAATGAAGGCAACCGTGTGAATGCACAGGTGGTTACTATTACCGATACCCACGTTACTGTCGATTTAAATCATCCGTTGGCTGGTGAAAATCTACATTTCAAAGGAAGTGTGTTGGAAGTTCGTGAAGCAACTGAAAAAGAAATTGCAGCACTAAGTGGTGGATGTGGTTGTGGTTGTGACGAAAAAGGATGTGGTGATGGCAATTGCGGTGAAGGCGGTTGCAACGACAGTGCCTGTGATTGCGGCGAAAAAACAGAAAAAGTGAGCGCTTGCGGTTGTGGATGTAACTAATCCATTCTTGTAAAAATAAAACAAAATCTGAATGGCTATTTTGCAGTTTCAAGCTGCTTAATAGCCATTTTTATATGTATTAAAAAACAATTAAATAACAAATTATCATATACTTATTATGGCTCTAATAGCCAAGATACCAAAAATAGATGTTGCAAATCATATAAAATGCATGTTTAATTTTGGTCATCAAAAATGCGAATTATATATATTTGTTTCAAAAATTCATATTTTCAATTAACTTTGTACATCATACAGCGTTTTAAATCAAAAATAATAGTCCATTAAAAATCAATCCATTTAACAAATGTCGAATATAACAGGTAAATTATTTACGTTCACCTCATTTGGGGAGTCACATGGTAAGGGTATCGGAGGTATAGTGGATGGTTGTCCATCCGGGGTGGAACTTGATGAAGTATTCATTCAGAACGAGTTGAATCGTCGGCGACCAGGACAATCTGACATATCTACCCCACGCAAGGAAGGGGATGTAGTCGAATTTCTCTCCGGCATTTTTGAAGGCAAAACAACCGGAACACCCATTGCTTTTGTAATTTGGAACGAAAATCAGCATAGCACGGACTATGATCATTTGAAAGAAGTCTACCGTCCATCGCATGCCGATTACACCTATCAACAGAAATATGGAATCCGCGATCATCGTGGCGGAGGACGTAGCTCGGCACGTGAAACGGCTTCACGCGTGGTAGCCGGTGCAATTGCCAAATTAGTTCTTAAGAATATGGGCATTGAGATCACGGCTTACACTTCACAGGTAGGACATATTGCGATGATAAAAAGCTTTGAATCAGTCGATTTATCATTAATTGAAAGCAATATTGTACGTTGTCCTGAAAAGGAAACTGCCGAAAAAATGATTGCATATATTAAACAATTAAAAGAGGAAGGTGATTCTATCGGGGGTATCATTTCGTGTGTCATCAAAGGAGTTCCTGTTGGACTTGGGGAACCTGTATTCGATAAATTGCAGGCACGTCTGGCGCAGGCCATGCTGAGCATCAATGCCACCCACGGGTTTGATTATGGACGAGGGTTCGAAGGAGTAAGCCTGAAAGGTTCGGAAATGAATGATGCATTTGTGAAAGTGGATGATAAGGTTACTACCCGAACAAATAACTCCGGAGGAGTTCAGGGCGGTATTAGCAATGGACAGGATATCTATTTCCGTGTTTTATTCAAACCTGTTGCTACCATTGCCAAGAAACAAGACACCCTGGATATTCACACGAACGAAGTAGAACTGGAAGCCCGCGGACGTCATGATCCATGTGTTTTACCACGTGCCGTACCAATTGTGGAGGCTATGGCTGCAATGACATTGCTGGACCTTTATTTGGTTAAGAGTTAATTGGTTGATTGGTTAATTGGTTAATTGGTTGATTGGTTGATTGGCTGATTGGTTGACTGGTTGACTGGTTGACTGGTTGATTAGGTTAATTGAGTAAATTGAAGTAATTAAGGAATCTGGTAATTCGTTATTTCGT
>Ga0302285_10000567_pt1 | contig 20118 bp, 8 predicted proteins | sample III_Fen_E2_2_FD_200455 | JGI IMG/M metagenome (GOLD analysis project Ga0302285, IMG submission 200455) | Peat permafrost microbial communities from Stordalen Mire near Abisko, Sweden - III_Fen_E2_2 | ecosystem: Environmental > Terrestrial > Soil > Wetlands > Permafrost | place: Sweden: Abisko... | reverse complement strand
AAAATTAAATTGTTCAGTCCCGCAATCAGGATTAAACGTCCCTTAAGGGGCGGGGGTCTTTATCCGAACATATCTACATCTTCACTGCTAATGGTAGCACCTCCCAGAATGATTAACCGTTCCACCATATTTCTCAGTTCGCGGATATTCCCTGTCCATGGACGTAATTTAAGATTCTCAATGGTAGATTCTTCGAATATTTTTGGTTGTATTCCCTGCTCGCTGCAGATCATTTCACAAAAATGAGTGATCAACAGGGGAATATCTTCTCTTCGTTCATCCAGGCTTGGTACACGAATTGGGATGACATTCAACCGATGGAACAGGTCCTCACGAAAATTACCGTTTTCTATTTCTTTTTTTAGATTCTTATTCGTTGCTGCCAACACCCTGACATTGACTTTAATACTTTTGTCGCTTCCTACACGGGTTAATTCGTTTTCCTGCAATACCCGGAGCACCTTGGTTTGTGCCGAAAGACTCATATCACCTATTTCGTCCAGAAATATGGTTCCACCATCAGCCTGTTCAAATTTACCGATGCGTTGTTTGATAGCCGAAGTAAAAGCTCCCTTTTCATGACCGAATAATTCACTTTCAATTAATTCGGATGGTATGGCTGCGCAGTTTACTTCCACATAGGGACCATCCGAACGGCTACTTTGTTCATAGAGCAATCTTGCCACGATTTCTTTTCCGGTGCCGTTATCTCCTGTAATAAGCACGCGGGCATCTGTTGGGGCTACCCGTTCAATCATCATTCTTACTTTTTCAATGGCAGGGGAAGCACCTATCATTTGATGCTTTTTGGCAACCTTCTTTTTGAGTGTCTTCGATTCAGTAACCAGACTATTCCGCTCCAGGGAATTCCGTACAGTTACCAACAACCGGTTCAGGTCAATAGGCTTTTCAATAAAATCGAAGGCTCCTTTTTTAATGCATTCTACGGCTGTCTCGATATTCCCATGACCCGAAATCATGATAATGGGTACATCAATCTCTTTTTCAATCAAATTTCCCAGCAATTCAATACCATCCATTTCAGGCATCTTGATGTCCGAAAATATCAGGTCAAAAACATTGTTCAAAGCTGCTTCAAGTCCCTGTTTTCCGTTCTCAGCCAACGTAACCTGATGTTTTTCAAATTCCAGGATATCTTTCAGCGTATTGCGTATGCTGCGCTCATCATCAACCACTAATATTTTAGCCATTTTTTATATGAATTTCACGAAATTATACAAATTACACTCATTACGATTTATTATTTGCGCACCATTCTATTTGAATTAATAGCTGTATGCTTTATTTATTCAAATAACATTGATTCATAAAGCAATTTACCAAAAATATCTTCATCATTATCGAATGATTCTGAAGCATCTTTCAAATATTTCATTAACACTTTTTTTTGTACAGGTTGTTTTTGAAATACATTCATATTCTTTTTAATACATTCAATTTCTTCTATAAGCTCTTCTTTTTGATCATTTAATAATACATGAGCATATTCTGAGTTAGAATTGAGTAACTCTACAATATTTGTGTAAGCAGGATTCATTTTAACTTGATAAATCTCCTGATTTAATTCGTCTACCTGCTCTGACAATGCTTTATTATATAGTTTTAATTTTTCATCCGTTAGTTCCTGTAAATTTTCTGAGGTATGGTGCACCCATTCCATTTCTAATTTCAATAACGTTGCTAAATCTTTTTGATCATAGGCTACAGTTACTTTTTTCATCAACTCTGTTTTCTCTGATTTTAGTTGCACATCTGTTTCTGTATCCGGATGCAATAATTTAGCCAAAGAAATATATATTGATCGAAGCGATTTCGTTGATAATTCATCTTCTAACTTCTGTTTTTGTTCTTGTTCAATTTGTTTTTTTGTTTTCTTCTTATTCAGTTCTTTTTCTTCATCTTCAAGGTTCTTCTTTTCGAATTTATCCTTTAATTTTTCAGCATACTTACGGGCTTCTTCCTCATTCGTAATATCAAAATCCGGTTCATCTACTTCGATCCCCATTTCATCTTCCATATAATCACGAAAATGCTCAAACAAATCGAGTTTATCAATTTCCAATGTTTCTTTATAAGAGATATCGCTGTATTTATCAAACAAAGCTTCTTGTTGTTCATCAGGTTCAACATAAGTCAATGCTGTATTGAACAGGTCTATCATATGTTTATCGAAATCAGCGCTTTGTTTTTTAGTTAGTTTTAATTTTTGGACATAGCTATCAAGAAAAAAAACAAATTCAAAATAAACTTTCCCCAGTTTTTTTTCAACAGGTAATATTTCTTTTGAATACGCAATTGTTAATTCAAAAGCCAATTCCTTTGTTTGGACCAGTTGTTTTTCAAGAGTTTCTATTTTTTTTATTAACTTATTGAATGTCTTTTGATTTTTACTCAATAATTGTTTCTTGCTTTTAATTATTTGAAGTTTATTGGATTTGATATCAGGTTTGATATTGGATACAATACTATCAAAATTGAGATTTAATACTAAATCCTGTTCGTTAGATATTTTCTTTTTTGCCATAAATTAAATCTATCCATTTAAAATTCGTATTTTCAAAATTCGTGTTATTGCTGTTTTATATATCAAAACCGATATCCCGGCGGAAGTATTTTCCTTCAAACTGAATCTTTTGTGCATTGGCAAACGATACAGCCAGTGCTTCTGTTTTTGAAGTACCATACGAACTGACTGCAATCACACGTCCTCCGTTTGTAACCAGCTGATCGTTTTTAGAAGCTGTCCCTGCATGGAAAACGATGCTTCCATCCACTTTATCCAATCCTGTGATTTCTTTTCCTTTTTCGTATTGCTCTGGATATCCACCGGATACCAACATGACGGTCACTGCAGTGCGATCATCGATCTCAATTGATTTTTCATCCAGGTTACCCTGTGCCACCCCTTCGAGCAAATCCACAAAATCACTCTTTATACGGAGCATTACTACTTCTGTTTCGGGATCTCCCATCCGAGCGTTGTATTCTATCGTAACAGGTTCGTTATTTACTTTTATCAGACCTAAGAAAATAAATCCCTTGTAGACGATTCCTTCGCTGATTAAGCCGTTTATTGTAGGCTGGATGATGCGTTCTTCCACTTTGCGCATAAACTCCTCATTTGCGAACGGAACCGGCGAAACGGCACCCATTCCACCTGTATTCAATCCCTTATCTCCTTCACCGATGCGTTTATAATCTTTGGCTACAGGTAAGATTTTATAATGCTGACCATCCGTGATTACAAAAACAGAACATTCAATCCCGGACAGGAATTCTTCAATGACCACAGTATTACTGGCAGTGCCGAATTTCCCTTCGAGCATAGCTTTCAATTCGACAATCGTTTCATCAAGGTCATTTAAAATCAGCACCCCTTTTCCGGCTGCCAATCCATCTGCTTTCAACACATAGGGCGGTTTGAGACTTTTAAGAAAATCAACTCCTTCAATAAAGTTATCGGCAGTAACGCTCAGGTATCCGGCGGTCGGTATATTGTGACGAAACATGAATTGTTTCGAAAAGTCCTTGCTCCCTTCGAGTTGTGCACCTACTTTGTCAGGCCCTACAACAGGTATCGCATTTAACTCAAAATCTTGCTTGAAAAAATCCACAATCCCGTTTACTAATGGATCTTCAGGACCAACAACTACCAGATCAATCTTATTCTCGAGTACCGTTTTTTTTATTCCAGGAAAATCGTTGACCGAAACCGGTACATTGACCCCAAGGGCAGCTGTTCCCGGATTCCCGGGAGCTATAAAAAGTGTTGAAAGTTTAGAACTTTGAGCTATTTTCCAGGCCATAGCATGTTCGCGTCCGCCCGATCCAAGAAGAAGAATATTCATAAGTAGTTTGTATGGATTTAATTGCAAAAGTAGTTTTTTTTTGTCTTTCAGGCAAATGGTTGTTGTGGTAAATTGAAAAGGTCATTCATTATTTAAATGAATGACCTTTTCGGTGAAATATTATTTCAGTATCTTAATAACCAATGGTAAAACGTTCCCTGTGATGTTGTTGCTTTTCGACTTCATCCAACAGAGCTACTGCATAGTCTTCAACCGAAATATTGCTTTCTCCTTTTTCGTCGACAATCAGATAATCTTTCCCAAGACGGAAAATTCCCGTCTTTTCGCCCGGTGCTATGTTTCCTGCCGGAGAAAAGAATACCCAGTCCAGTTCTTTCTCATCTCTTTGAAGTCCGTAGAGTACTTCGGCTAATGATTTCACTGCAGGCAAATACGAATCGGGAATCACACCTGTATCCAGAACTCTCTTATCCGGTGTTACCAGCAAGCTTCCCGCACCACCCACAATCAGCAACCGAAGTAAATCCGCTTTTTTAACACCACTTATATTTGATTTATAAGCGATTGTAGTATCCGTAGAAATGGAAGGATTTGTCCACCCTGGATTATAGGCATTGATGACAATATCAGCATCCTTGACGAGTTCAGGAACAGAATCTTCGTCCATTACATCACAGTATACGATTTTAAAATTCGGGTTTTCAAGTTTTGTATTTTAGGGATGACAAACAATCGCTGTAACTGAATGTCCTCTTTCGGGCGATTCTTTCAAAATCGCTGAACCGATAAAGCAACTTGCGCCTATTAAAACGATTTTTTCATATCCAACTATTTTTCGACTATTGGTTTGAATCATTTCCCGTTTTGGAGTAAAATATCTATTAATTGATCAATTTCATATGAAACAGTTATTCTGAAAGGAAGTTCATTGAATTTGTCATTTCATTACTTCAAACTATGGAGAATGAATTAAAATAAATCAATTCTCAATCAGCTCATAGTCTGCCAGTTATAAAACACAAAAAAAGGCTGTCGAATGACAACCTCTATAAAAGACGAAAGGTAGCTTGCCTCACGGCATTCTACCAATCTTTGTTAACCTTAAATCTAATACTATGAAAAAATCACTCCGCAAAGGTAAGGCAAGAATGATTACAATCCAAACATTTTAGTGATTAATTGCACTAAAATCATGCTTTATAACATGTTTTTAGATTTTACAGGATTGTTTTAAGTCTTATGAAGATATAAGTGTCATATTTTATACATTTTTTGAGTAGTATTCATCACAATATCATTGTATCGCCTGGGTTTCCAGACTAAAAAAATAGATTTTCGCTATTTTTTCTACAAACATTTTTGAAATTTGAGGATAATCAATTATTTTTTTAAATAAGTGAAAAGGGAAAGAAAAAAAAATAGTTGAACAATACAATTAAGTAGTATACGATTACAACTTCAAATTAAGCATATGATGTTCCGTAATTAGTCGATTGCTCACTTCTGTCCACAAATTTTATTTTCACTATCCCTTTTACTCCGTTTTTATACCCCTTTTACTCCTGTTTGTAACATTATTTCCGAAAAACTTACCAAATACTTTCATGATTTATTAACAAATAGAATTAGTTAATTGCAGGATTTGAAACAACCTGCAAATTCGGATGGAAAATAAGTACTATAAAAAATTTATTAATGTATTTTGAGTAGTACTCCCCAAATTCCCAATGGAAACAATGAGAGTTCATTATCAAATTTAATTTACGGATTGAAATTATTTAGATACTGTTTAAAAATGCTCCCATTTGGGGCTGAGGGAATAAAAAAAACAAAATATTTAATACTTTACATCTAACAGACTTATTAATATTTAATCTGGAATACTTATAAAAAAAGTGATCGAATAGTGTTCAGATTTATAGTTTGAAAATTCCGGTTTGACAGACTAAAAAAATTATTTTTGAGAACAATCTGAATAACATTTCGTTTGCTCCACATTCCATTCACATCCGGTTTGGTAGAAATCAGTAAATAATCAGTATATACTGTTTACTTACTGATTTCAAATTGCTTGTTTTTTATTTTATTGTGAACGGGATGCAAATGAAATCAGAACGTAATACGGAGAATCCATTTCAGGTAATTGTTTCATTGAGTCGGTCCTTAAGATTTTGGAAGTTTATATAAGCATCCAATGGTATCAAATTATAAGTAACTGAAATAATAAATCAATATATTATTTCAACTACTTATATCCATTAAGTAGATAATAGATCATACCTTGTTTGATTAAAAAAAAATCCAGTTTTTCAATGAAGGATCGGTCTTCAGATTATTAAATAACTTTTATCGTTAGTTCTACTGTACAAATTCAAAACAAAAATATAAAACCACAATTCTGACAAGTCGGAGTTGTGGTTCGTTTTTTATTTTGGCAACGTAGGATTAGTGCTGAATAACTCCCGCACAAACACAATATTATAGTTTTATAATTTCTTGAATGCAACAATGTGTTAAAAATGAGTGCAAAATTCGTTTATAAGCCTATTGGTCAAAATAAAGTTCTATGTATCTGATATTACTATTTAATTTGCACTATATTTGCAAGAGATACATTTTAATTTCAATTTATTTGTAGATATGTAGTTAAAATAAAATTTGCTGTTACTTTCCTTTTCCACATTAAATTCCACTGTTACTTCATCGAAGTACTTATGAAAAACACAACAAAAAAAAATTCTTCAACGTTCGACCAGCCCCAAAAGACTAAAGATCTGATAAATAATAAAGAAGTGACTTTAAATACTGATTTATCAGATAGTAATGAATTAAAACATACTCATAAACCTGAAGCCAACCAGGAAGGATTGTTCATCCAGAATGAGAAATTAGCGGAAGCTCAAATTGCAGTTCAGGATGCAGTTGATTTGTATGATTTTGCTCCGGCCGGTTATTTTACACTCTCGGAGAATGGTACTATTTTAGGACTAAACCTGAATGGCGCACACTTACTTCATCAAGAAAGAGCGTTTTTAATGGGCAATCAGTTTGAACAGTTTGTTACTCCGGAAACAAAATCAATTTTCAAATCCTTTCTTCAGAGTATATATCTTTCTAATTCATGCAAGACCTGTGAAATTAAGCTAGATACAATTTCCGGAATTCAAACAGATGTTTTACTTACCGGGACTTTAAGTAAAAACAAAGAGCACTGCCTGGTCACTTCAATCAATATTTGTGAAAGAATACAAATTGAAAAAACCCTGCAACATGAACGCGAACTGTTCCTGGATTTAGTAAATAATCAACCGGCAGGGATTTATCGCATTCGCGTATTCCAGAAAGGGAAATGGTGGAAAAATGCCTGGAATAGTACAGAAAACCTTCCCTATTGTATGGAGTATGCAAGTGATCGGTTTTGTGAGATTTTAGGAATTTCAAAAAAGGAATTTGAAGAAAATCCGGGCATTATTATCGATTTAATTCATTCGGATGACAAACAGGATTTTGTCTTTAAAAACGAAATCGCAAATACAAATCTGAAACCCTTTAAATGGGATGGACGATTGGTAATAAAGGAGAAAATCAGTTGGGTACATTTAGAATCTGTGCCCCGGCAAATTGACCAACATGAAGTTTTATGGACCGGCATCCTTTATGATACCACCTATCAGATGGAAGCTGAGGAAACGATAAAAGAAAGTGAAAATAAATATCGCGAACTGGTGGATAATTCGCCTGATGCCATCGCAATTTATTCGGAAGGGAAGATTGTATTTGTAAATAATGAATGCCTTCGTTTGATAGCAGCACCAACAGTTGAAGACCTGATTGGTAAACCGGTGATTGAATTTATTCATCCTGACTACAGGGCGAAAATTAATGAACGCATGGTTCATGCTGTGAATGACCGCAGCATACAGCCACTGACAGAAGAAAAATTTATTCGTCTTGATGGTACGACAGTTGATGTTGTTGTGAAATCTACGCCCATAAAATTTCAAAAAAAAACGGCAGTACAATTGATTGTCAGGGATAATACGACACAAAAGAAGGTTGAAAAGGAGCTTCGGGAAAGTCGCGAAGATTTTAAAGACCTTTTTAATAATGCTCCGGTAGGATATCATGAAATTGATTCTGAAGGACGAATCGTTCGAATGAATCAAACCGAATTAACGATGCTTGGGTATGAAGCAGAAGAAATAATTGGTCAATACATCTGGGATATTGCTCATAATGTGTCAATCACACATCAACAGGTAAACGAAAAGCTTCATGGACGCAATATTTCTCTGTCTTCATTTGAAACAATATTAATCAGCAAAACCGGATTAACATTTTCCATATTAATTCTTGATAAAATCCTATATGATGGCAATGGGAAAATTACAGGCATTCGTTCGACAATACAGGATATTACAGAAATAAAAAAGGCAGAGACTGAATTAAACGAAAGCCGTGAAGAGTACAGGGATCTTTTTGAATATGCACCGGTGGGGTATCATGAAATTGATAACGAAGGAAAGATTATTCGGATAAATCAAACAGAATTAAAAATGCTGGGGTATACTCCCGAAGAAGTAATTGGTCAGTATTGTTGGGAACTAAGTGCCCACAAAGATTTTTCAAAAAAAATAACGATAGAAAAGCTAAATGGAAATAAACTTTCATCTATCCCGTATGAACGGATTTTAGTACGAAAAGATGGTACAAAAATCCCTATTTTCGAACAGGACAAGATTCTAAAAGCCAGCGATGGAAGGATCACCGGAATACGTACCTCTGTGCATGATATTACAGAAAAGAAAAAGGTTGAAGAAGAGTTAAAGGTCAGTGAAGAAAAATTCAGAAATATATTCGAGAATTCAGCCATGGGTAAGTCGATGACTTCCATTGAAGGGAAAATGATTGCAAACAAAGCTTTTTGTGAGATTGTTGGTTACTCAAAAGAAGAATTATTGCAAATTGACTGGACCGAATTTACGCATAAAGACGATATTGATAATAACAAAGCAATTATAAATTCGATTCTCAAAGGCGAAAAAACATTTTCGCATTGGGAAAAAAGATACATTCATAAAAATGGAAACATCGTATGGGTAGATATCAGTACTTTTTTAATGCGGGATAAAACTGGAAATCCTTTAAATTTCATCACGGAGATCTACGATATTACAGAGCGGAAAGAAGCAGAAACCGCACTGCGGGAAAGTGCAGAACTTTACCGGAATCTGGTATTGAAGATTCCTGATGGAGTTTACAAAAGTACCCATAATGGTAAATTTATTGATGTAAACCCGGCTATGGTCAAGATGCTTGGCTATGAAAGCAAAAATGATTTGATGGCCATCGATATTAAATCACAATTATATTTTAATTCAGCCGACCGTGAAAGTCTGATATTAAAAGAAAAGAATGAAGAGATTGGAATCTTTGAATTAAAAAGAAAAGATGGTACGGGGATATGGATTGAAGATCATGGATGGTATAATACTGATATTCAAGGCGAAGTAATATCTCATGAAGGTGTTTTGCGGGACATTACAGAACGTAAGTTGGCACAGGATGCTCTCCAGGAGAGAGAATCAATTTTGAAATGGGCGCTCTTTGAAAGTACGGAATTATTTGACAACAATTCTGAAGGAATAGACTATTCAAAAATTTCGGATATAATACTAAAAATTTCGGGTGCAAAATATGCCAGCTTCAATATTTTTGATGATACAGGTCATGACTTAACAACAGTAGCCGTATCAGGAATACAGGAACAAATTCGAATGGCAAGTCATTATTTCGGTTTTGATATGATGAACAAAAAATGGAAATTCGATCCGGTTCGGGATAAAAAAACGAAAGATAACCCAATTACAAAATTCGAATCATTTAGTGACTTATCCAGTTTCTCAGTATCAAAAAAAGTGTCTACTTTGCTGAATAAATTATTCAACTTAGGGGAGTGTTATGTCGTTAAAGTAGCCAAGAATAATATAACAATAGGAGATTTTACATTAATCTATTCAAAAGGAGAAACTATAAAAAACAACGAATTAGTATTATTATTTGCCAATCAGGTCGGACTTTTTATCGACCGCGATAAAACAGACAAGAAATTACGTGCCAATGAAGAAAAATACAGGTATTTATTTGAGAACAACCCTCAGCCAATGTATATCTATGATGTTGAAACATTGGCATTTCTTGAAGTAAATAAATCTGCAATCGAACATTACGGATATTCAAAAGATGAATTCCTACAAATGAATCTCACAAACATTCGACCATCTGAAGATATTCCAGAACTTCTAAAAAATATAAAAAACAACCAAGGGACCATTAAACCTTCCGGAATCTGGAGACATACAAAAAAAAATGGAGAAATAATTTTCGTAGATATTACAATTGTTTCAGTGCTTTCGAATGGCAAGAAAGCCAGGCATGTTATGATTCAGGATATTACAGAGCGAAAACGATCAGAAGATGCATTAAAAGAATCAGTTTCACTTTTAAATGCGACTCTTGAATCGACGGCAGATGGAATTCTGGTGGTTGAAAACACAGGAGAAATAACTTTGTACAATAAAAAGTTTGTCGACATGTGGAATGTTCCGAAAGAAATTCTCGACAATAAAATTAATATTACATTGATTAATTCATTGGCAGAAACAGTAAAGGAAAAAGATAAGTTTTTAAATAAGATCCGATTTTTATATGCAAATCCTGCACTGGTCAGTTATGATCAGATAGAACTTATAGATGGTCGAATCTTCGACCGTTACTCTCTGCCACACACGGTAGGAGAGACAAATATTGGTCGTGTGTGGTCATTCCGGGATATTACAAAGTCAAAAATAGCTGAAGAAGCGTTGAGGGTCAACGAAGTCATGTTCAGATCCATCACCGAACAAATCGATGATTTAATTTCGATAATGGATAGTAAAGGGATCATGACATATACTTCACCGGCTTGCAGGGAACTTTTTAAATATGAACCTGATGAAATGATCGGTCATCATTTTACAGAATTCATTCATGAAGATTCAGTACACGAAGCAAATTCTATTTTTAATGAAGGAATTGAATTCAAGAGAAAAGTAATTAATGTAGAATTTAAGTTTGAACGGAAAGACGGATCGACTTTTTATGGAGAATTGAATGGTTCTGAATTCAGGAACGGAGAAGAAAGTGGGACATTAGTAGTCATCCATGACATTACCACTCGCAAACAGACCTTAGAGTTATTAAAGGAAAGCGAAGAGAAGTTTCGATCTATTGCCGAACAAACCAGTGATATGATCTCCATTGCCGACCAGAGTGGCATCATCAAATATGCCTCTAAAGCATCAACATCCATTTTTCAATATGAACCGGAAGAAATGTGTGGTCAGAATTTCACTGATTTTGTAGAAGAAAAATCAATTCAAAATGCATATTCAACATTTGGAAATTGCTTGCGAACTGGTGAAAGTTTTTTTAATCTTGAGTTTAAGATGAAGAAAAAAGATGGCACTTTATTTTATGGTGAAATAAACGGATCCGGATTCAAGTATGGGAATAATTTAGGGATATTAGTGATCATTCGGGATATTTCGGACAGAAAGAAGGTACAAAACGCATTACAGGAAAAAATGAATGAATTGATGCGTTTTCATGATTTAACGGTTGGGAGAGAATTAACAATGATCGAATTAAAAAAGGAAATAAATAAACTTTTGAATGACTCAAATCAACCTCCAAAATATAAAATTGTCCAATGAATGAAATTTTGAAATCAATCACTCATCATTACATTCAGATTCATGGAATTGATATTTCAAAATACGACGAAACATTTCTGAATAAGTCACTTATGAGAAGAATGAAAGAAACATTGTTTAAGTCAGAATCTACTTATTATTCGTATCTGGAACAGAGTCACAGTGAAAGTGATCTTTTTTTAAATTCACTTCAAATCAGTTATACAGAGTTTTTCCGAAACACAATGACCTTTTCGGTACTGGAAAAAATAATCATACCTTCCATGATCCTGAAAAAATCGACTTCCACCCGAAATGAAATTCGTATCTGGTCGGCAGCATGTGCCGGGGGTCAGGAAACATATAGTCTGGCTATGTTATTACATGAATTGCTAAATTGTCATAGTGGTGAATTTAATTTCCGTATTTTTGCAACCGATCAATCGAAAATACAAATTAAAGAAGCTCAGATCGGACAATATCCTGAAGCAGCGCTAAACAGCCTGAAGTTTAAACGGGTAAACCAATGGTTTACAAAGCTTGGTGAAACCTATACTGTAAAACCGGAATTAAAGGAAAATATCGAATTTTCAGTTTTTGATTTACTGGATGAAAAATACAGTTGTCCGCCAACCAGCATTTTTGGAGATTTCGATTTGATTGTATGTGCCAATATCCTGTTCTACTATAATCCTGAATTTCAAAAGAAAATTATTAAAAAGACAAGAAATTGTATGTCGGAAAATGGATATTTAATAACCGGCGAAGCTGAAAGAAATCTTTTAATTCAATCAGGGTTTCAAGAGGTTTATCCTCAAAGTGCAATATTCAGAAAATAAAATATCATGTACATTACTTAGGTCTATTTTAATAAAAAGCAACATTTCCGTTCTTAAATATTGCGGTTACCTTGTTGATCGTGGAGAGTAGAATTCGGGAGTTTTACTGAAACAGAATAATAAATATTCTGGATTTCAAGAGTATAAAATACTACTAATAATTAAATATGAAATTAAAAGATTTAAAAATAGGAACTCAACTTATACTGGGTTTTACTATTATGTTGATATTTGTTATTGTTTTAGGAATGGTTTCCAACAAACATGCTGATGAAATACATCATCAAACTGAATCAATTTACAATCGGCCTTTACAGCTTAAAAGAGCTGTTAGTAACATTAAGATTGACATCTTAAATATGCGGATAGGCACTAGAGACCTTATGGTGGCAAGTACTGATGAAGAGAAACAGAATGCCATTCAAATGATGGAACTGGCAGAGGCAGATATACAGATTCAGTTTGATATTCTGAACAAAAAATATATGGGTCCTAAGTCAGATATCGATCAGGCTTATAAAGCATTTCTAACCTGGAAAATTGCAAGAAAAGTGAATACTAAACTTGCACTTTCAGGAAAAACAGAAGAGGTAAAGAAAAACATACTTCCAACCGGTAAGATTGGAAGATACAGGGAACATCTGATGTACAGAATTACTGTAATTGATAATTTTGAACAAAAAACGGGTGAACAGTTTTTTGCCAATTCAATTAAATTAAAAGATTCATTAAATGTTCAATTACTATTATTAGTAATTTTAATTATTACACTTTCAATCTTTATCATTGTTTTCGTGGTAAGGAACATAAGAAAACCGATATTAGAATTAACCAGAACAGCCAAAGACTTTCGCGAAGGCAACATGAACGCCCGCAGCGATGTGAAAACGAAAAATGAATATGGAACCTTGTCCGATTCATTCAATTCCATGGTAGCAAGTATACAAGAAACTGTCGAACTTGATAATAAATTGTCCGAGCTTTCTAAAATCATGTTACTTGAAGAAGATCCGCATAATTTTTTTGTTTCACTTCTACCATTGCTTGCTACCCATACTAATTCTCAAATGGCAGCAGTCTATTTGCTCTCAGAGAATAAAAAAGAGTTTGAACATTTCGAATCATTTGGAATGTCGGATAACTCAAAACTCACTTTTAATGTGGATAGTCTTGAAGGAGAATTCGGGTCTGTTTTATCGTCCAGGAAGATACAAATCATAAAAAGGATTCCAAAAGATACTCGTTTTTTATTTCACACTGTCAGCGGCAAATTTATTCCACGTGAAATTATTTCGGTTCCCATCATCTCAGGGAATGAAATAGTAGCTGTCATTTCACTCGCCAGTGTACGGACTTATAGTGAACAATCCATACACTTAATTAATAATTTGCTTTTTTCACTAAGTGCCCGAATTGAAGGAGTTTTATCCTTTCAAAAAATTCAGTTATTTGCGATTAAACTGGAAGCACAAAACACAAAACTGGGAATACAAAAAAACGAACTGGAAGCACAATCGGCCGAACTGAATGAACAAAACCGGGAACTTGAAATGCAAAAAATCCAGCTGAGTGAAGCCAGTCGATTAAAGACCAATTTTTTATCGAATATGAGCCACGAACTTCGTACTCCCCTCAATTCGGTGATTGCCTTGTCGGGAGTCCTGAATCGTCGACTCGTTAATAAAATTCCGGAGGATGAATACAGTTACCTGGAAGTAATTGAACGAAACGGGAAACATCTGCTTGCACTTATTAACGACATCCTGGATATATCGCGCATCGAAGCAGGAAAAGAAGAAATAGAAGTTACAAAATTCAGTTCTAAAAACTTCATTTCAGAAATTATTAGTATGGTCCTTCCTCAGGCGAATCAGAAAAAAATTGAATTGAAACAAATTGAATCAGAAACTGATATTATTATTCAGGCAGATGCCGATAAATGCAGACACATTTTGCTAAATCTGATTGGGAACGCTGTAAAATTCACAGAAAAAGGGGCTGTTGAAATTACGACTTCCCAAAATGGCAATAAGTTAGTAATCAATGTGAAAGATTCTGGAATTGGAATTTCAAAGGACCACATATCTTATATCTTTGATGAATTTCGTCAGGCTGATGCCGGAACTTCCCGCAAATATGGAGGCACCGGGTTAGGATTGACTATTGCTAAAAAATATGCGAATTTGCTTGGAGGAACAATTGAAGTTAAAAGCATCTATGGAGAGGGATCGACATTCACCCTCATTTTGCCATTAATATACATTTCTGAAAACAGGATAACAGAGTCAGACTCAAAACACACTGAATTCAGTGGATCAGTTCCTGCCATTCATCAACAAACGGGTCCCCTTAAAACCATTTTACTGGTTGATGATAGCGAACCGGCAATTATCCAGTTAAAGGATTTTTTGGAAGAAACCGGATATAAAATTTTAGTAGCAAGGGATGGTGTTGAGGCACTTGATATAATATCAGAGCTAATTCCGGATGCCATGATCTTAGACCTTATGATGCCCGGAATGGATGGATTTGAAGTTCTTCAGACCATCCGGAATGCTGAACCAACTGCACACATTCCGGTACTCATTTTATCAGCCAAACAAATCACAAAAGAGGATCTTAAGTTTTTAAAACGAAATAATGTTCATCAACTGATTCAAAAAGGCGATGTAAACCGCATTGAGCTGTTGAACTCTATTTCAAAGCTGGTGATAACTGGAAAGGAAGAAATAAAAACAGAATCAAAGCCTGTCAGAAGAATAAATGGAAAACCTGTTATTCTGGTAGTTGAAGATAATCCTGACAACATGTTGACTGTAAAAGCAGTCCTTGAAAATAAATATACAATTTTAGAAGCCAAGGATGGATCCCTTGGAATCGAAATGGCAACACAACATACTCCTGATCTTATTTTAATGGATATTGCACTACCCGGAGTTGATGGAATAGAAGCATTTAAAACCATTCGGAATACCGGACAATTAGCACATATTCCAATTATCGCACTAACAGCAAGTGCAATGTTGCTGGATCGTGAAACAATATTATCGAATGGTTTTGATGGATATATTGCAAAACCCATCGATGAAAAAGAATTTATCAAAACGATAAATCAGATTCTATATGGAAAGTAGAGTTGACTAAAAAAACAATTTCCGGATAGTTGAGTTGCCGGGCGATAAAAAGAAACAGATTCCTATTTATCATACAAATTGTCATACGATTCAACTTAATAACCTGATACCAAAATAACATCAGACTCTAACAACCACTTTATATCTTTTTATGGAGAGTAGATTAATTAAAATTCTTGCGATTGACGATAATCCGGACAACCTGATTACAATTCAGGCACTCGTAAATGAAGCATTCCCGAGAGTACTCGTTTTAAAGGCTTTAACCGGATTACTTGGCATTGAACTGGCAACTGATAATAATCCGGATGTTATCCTTTTAGATGTTGTCATGCCTGATATGGATGGGTATGATGTCTGTAAAAAATTAAAATCGATTAAAAATCTAAGAGATATTCCGGTTATTTTTGTCACAGCCATAAAAGGGGATAAAGAAAGTCGTATTAAAGCCCTTGAATGTGGTGCTGAAGGTTTTCTGGGAAAACCTATTGATGAAAGCGAACTTGTAGCACAAATACGCGCGATGGTAAAAATCAGAACGGCGCATTTGGAAAGACATGATGAAAATATACGTTTAGCGGCATTAGTGGCAGTACAAACAAAGGAACTTAAAAAAACGTATACTGCTACTTTAAATTTGCTGGAAGATTTAAAAAAAGAAAATGAAGCACGCAAAAAAACTGAAAATGCATTAAGGGAAAGTGAAGAAAAATTCAGGGATATGGCTGATTTGTTACCCCAGATTGTTTTCGAAATAGATCTTAATGGAATTGTCACCTACGTAAATAAACAAGCTTATTCGATTTTTGGATACGAAGCAGATGAATTAATAGGGTTAAATTCGTTGTACCTTCATGTTGCTGAAGAGAGATTTCTTGTGAAAGAAAAACTGTTGCAAAAGTTAATTGGTGTTGAAATAGAAAAAAAAGATTACACCATGGTTCATAAAGACGGAACACCTTTTCCGGCTTTAATATATACCAGCCTGGTATTTAATGGCATAAAACCAATTGGGTTAAGAGGCATTGTGATTGACATCACCGAGCAAAAACTGGCTGAAGAGAAAATCAGGGAAAGTGAAGAGAAATTCAGAGAGATGGCAAATTTATTGCCACAGATAGTATTCGAATCAGATTTATCAGGGAATCTGACTTATGTAAATAAACAAGCCTATAAGATTTGCGGATATAATGAAGAGGAGAGTATGATTGGTAAAAACTCAATAAGTTTTTACACTCCACAGGACAGACACCGGGCAAATGAAAATGCAAAGAACAGAATTGCCGGCAAAGCAATTGGGAATAGTAATTATACAATGTCACGAAAAGATGGCACCTTTTTTCCTGTACTGGTTTATTCGAATCCAATTTTCAAAGAAAATAAAATTATAGGACTGAGAGGAATCATTGTTGACATTACTGAGCAGAAACTGGCTGAAGAAAAAATTATACATATTGCACGACTGTATGCCTTTCTGAGTCAGATTAATCAGGCTATGGTTCGCACTCAAAGTTTAGAAGAACTTTTAAAAACGATTTGCGAAGTTGCAATTGTCTCAGGTCAATTTCGAATGGCCTGGGTAGGAATAGTTGATGATGAACAGACGAATATTAAACCTTCAAACTGGGCAGGACACAATGATGGATATCTTGATCAGATAGCTATCAAAGCCGGATTAGAAATAAACGGATCAGGCCCGACAGCGACGTCCTTCCGTGAAAGAAAAATAACTTATTGCAATGATATCGCCACCGACCCGATGATGCTCCCCTGGAAAGAAGAAGCATTAAAACGAGGATATAAATCTTCAATTGCAGTCCCGATACTGCGAAAAGATAAAATACTTGGTGTCTTGACCCTTTATGCTAAAGAACCCGGTTTTTTCAGTGATGATGAATTAAGATTACTCAAGGAGATCAGTGATGACATTTCATTTGCAATAAACGCCATCGATTCGGAGAATATTAGGAATCAAACAGAAAAAGAATTAGAAGACAGTAGAAATGAACTTAAAACCATTTACGAACATGCCCCTGTAATGATGTGCGTTGTTGATAAAGACAAACACATATTATTTGCAAATCAGGCCTTTTCGTTATTAACCGGGATTCCTCAGGAAGAAATGATAGGTGGAGCTGTTGGTGATGTTATTGGTTGCATCAATTCTACGACCGACCCCAGGGGGTGCGGGTATGGGTCAAAATGTCGGAATTGCAACCTGAGTAAAGCGATGGAAGAAACTTTTGAAACAGGTGTCGGGCTTCGAAATATTGAGTATCAATCGACCATTAACAACGACAGGATTAATCATGAAGTTTCTTTACTGGGATCAACTGCGTTAATTAAAAACAATGATAAAACAAGCCTCTTGCTGTGTTTGCATGACATAACCGATCGTATGCTGGCTGAAGAAGCGTTGCAAAAAAGTGAAATGCTATTGCGTACTTTTATTGACAATTCTCCATTCGAAATATGGGCAAGAGACATGAATAGCATTGGCATTCTTGAAAATAAAAAATCTGTAGATCATTACGGATCAATCATTGGTAAAACTCCAAAAGAAATCGAAAATATTAATGAAGATGTAACTCATTTACTGGTTATAAATAATCAACGGGTATTGAATGGAGAAATAGTTGATGAAGAACATGAATGTTATATTAATAATAAATTACATGTTTCACAACAAATTGTATTTCCAATCAACAAAAATGAAAAGATTATCGGGATTGCCGGTTTCAATATCGATATTACCGACCGGAAACAAGCCGAAGAAGCTTTACAACAAAACAATTCGAGACTTGAACTGGCCATGCAGGTAGCAAATATGGCCTGGTGGGAAATGGATGTGAAATCGGGCAGTATTATTTACGGTAAAAGAAAAACGGAAATGTTAGGTTACCGTGCCGACGATTTTGTACATTTCAAAGATTTTATCACGATAGTTCATCCCGGTGATCAGGATAAAGTAATGAATGCCTTGAGAGAACATCTTTATGGAAATGGAGATAAATACGAAGTTGAATATCGGATTATAGATAATTCGGGAAATTATAAATGGCTTTACGATCTGGGGAATATTTCAAAAAGGGATGAGAATGGAGAGCCGGAAACAATACTCGGATTGGTACTGGATATTACTGAAAGAAAGAAATTCGAAAAAGAGTTTAATGATCAACAACAATTTTTCGAACAAATGTTTATGCAATCTGCCATAAGCACTCAAATTCTGGATCGTGAAGGGTGGTGCGAACGGATTAACCCAAAGCTAACTCAGATCTTTGGAGTCGAAGCCAAAGATATGGAAGGAAAGATTTATAATATATTCAATGATAATGAAATTAGTCAAGGCACCGGTAGAAAAAAACTTGAAAAGGTATTTAACCAGGGTAAAATTTCCGAGTGGGAAGCTTTGTTTGATATTGGAAAAGCAGCTGCCTCGCAGAACATCATTGTAAAAGAAAATAAAAAAATATGGTACCATAATTGGGCTTATCCAATTTTTGATTTGAACGACGAAATAAGTCATATCATTATTCAGCACGATGATATTACCGATCGAAAAATAGCAGAAGAAGCACTAAGAAACTCACAGGATCAATTGAAAAAATTTGCAGCTCACCTTCAAAATGTCCGCGAAGAAGAAAGAGTGCTGTTAGCCCGTGAAATTCATGATGAACTTGGTCAGATTTTAATTGCAATAAAAATTGATATGGGCATGTTGAAGCAAAATGTTATAAAAGGAATAAGTAAAGAGCATGCCGAAGAGGTATTATCAAAATTCGATGTTCTTTTTAGCCTGGTAGACAACACCATCAAAACAGCCCGTAAAATCATGACCGATTTACGACCTGAAGTTCTTGACTTGCTTGGATTTATTGAAACAATCAAACAACACCTCAATGCTTTTCAGGAAAGGTACAAAATCACTTGCCATTTTGAGAACACAAAAACCAATATAGAACTTGATTCACAACAGTCGGTTGCCTTATTCCGTATTATTCAGGAAGCATTGAATAATGTGGCTAAACATTCCAAAGCTACTGAATTGAGAGTTATTTTAGAACAAAAAAACAATCAGTTATCCCTCGAAATTGTGGATAATGGAATCGGTTTTGATGAAAATCAAAAAAAGAATTCAGATTCATACGGTTTAATCGGTATGAAAGAAAGAGTCTTCCTGCTGGATGGTGAACTGACAATAACGGGAAAGAAGGACCACGGGACAAGCGTAAAGGTAGTTATGCCTTATTTGAATTAGAACAAAGCAAATCGACTTTAATCATTGAGTGAAAGGTAAACGGGAATTAAATACTTTCACCTGAATTAATAGAAATATGTTTCTTAATAACTGTTTATTCCGCAGAAGAAACCAAAGTAAATATACCTTATTGAAATTATCACAAAAACATCAAATAAAATTATTTTCGTTCGTTAACCGATTGTAATAAAAATGATTTAAAATGAGTATTGACAAGGAATTAAATTTTTCGTCTGATATTAATGAATATACCATTCAGTTCAATGACATCTTTAATCTGGAAGAAATTCAACGGATGCAGGATTTATTATCCGATGCCAC
>Ga0302285_10000562_pt1 | contig 20223 bp, 16 predicted proteins | sample III_Fen_E2_2_FD_200455 | JGI IMG/M metagenome (GOLD analysis project Ga0302285, IMG submission 200455) | Peat permafrost microbial communities from Stordalen Mire near Abisko, Sweden - III_Fen_E2_2 | ecosystem: Environmental > Terrestrial > Soil > Wetlands > Permafrost | place: Sweden: Abisko... | reverse complement strand
GGTAGAACAACCGGCAATCGGTTTTATTATTGACAGTCCGTGGTTACCCAAGTGGTACGGCATTTCTATTCTCGACTATTTCAGTAACGACGAATTGTGGCTAAAAGCTAACCTAAAAGCCATCGAAACGTTTCCCGATGTGATATTTCTTCCTGGTTTCTGGAGCGAATATGGCATGTGTACCGAACCATCGGCGTTTGGATCAAAATGTGTGTTTTTCAAAGATGAGTTTCCGTTTGCCAATGCAACCATTGAGAGTGCCGGAGATATAGAAAAACTGACGGTGCCAAATCCTGAAACTGACGGATTGCTCCCATTTATGCTCAACAGGTTGGTTAATGCCCAACCAGCAATTGAGGTTGCCGGACACAAGATTCGCTTCTCGGTATCGCGCGGACCATTGAATATTGCGTCGTTTCTGATGGGTACCACCGAATTCCTCACCACCATGTTGATGGATCCGGAGGCAACTCATAAACTGCTGCGTATCATCACCGATTTTCTGAAAAAATGGCATAAAGTGCAGCATGATGCAATTCCCACAATTGATGGTATTATGATGCTAGATGATATAGTGGGTTTCATCGGCGAAGAGGAGTTCAAAGAATTCGGATATCCCTATTTGAAGGAACTGTACGACACTAACGATACCATTAAACTCTTTCACAACGATGCCGACTGCACCTCTTCCGTAAAATATTATCCGGAACTGGGAATCAACCTCTACAATCCCGGCACACACATGTCGCTTACTGAGTTACGTGCTGCCACCGACAATAAATTGGCTATTTTAGGAAATATTCCGCCCCGCGATGTACTAGCATCAGGTTCTATGGAAGATATTAGTCTGGTGACAAAAGCGTTAAAAACAGAGGCCGAAGGTTTTGATAAAATGGTGTTCTCATGTGGTGGTGGAATGCCACCGTCTGTTTCAACCTCGAACATAAATGCGTTTATTGATGCTCTGAAGTAAAAATACTGAAATTTCATCTCTCCATGAAAAATATTATTTTCATAATATCTGCACTTTTGATTCTTTCCTGTAACTCTGCAAAAGAAAATCGGACACAGAGTAAAAGTTCCGACTCAATAGTCGAAAACTTATTACAACAAAATAATATCCGCAATCTCACATCAAGCAATCATATTAAAATTAAGACCTTAAAAGGTGATTTTGCCTCATTCAAATTATATTTACAACAGCTTGACACTACCAGAGTTTCATCTATTACATTTGCACTTGATTACATAAATACTTGTATTCCAACAACCAATAACTCTCAGGATTCTGTGTTTTTTGCTTTTGAAAAAGAATATTATCTGATTCTAAGCCACTTAAATTCTATTTTCGATTCAAAATATGGAAATATCCAGAAACAATATGAAAGCAATCTTAAATCACAAGAGTTAGACGCGTTTATAGATAATTTAGCCTATTGTGGAATGCAGCTAAACATGTCAGAAGGAGCTACTTATATTGATTTAACGCCTGATTTTTTGTATCGTAGCTTTCAACACAGAGTGTCGGGTTATGTAAAAGAATATCTTGAAATTCGGAAAAACGAAAAGAAAGAAGGTTTTTCAGAAGATGCAGCATTATTAATTTCATTGGAAGCTACATATCAACGACTAAAAAAATGGGAAAATTATCTGAACAGATATCCGAAATCTCGTTATATTTCACAAGTAATCGAGTTGAAGGAAATGTATCTGTCTACATTGCTTACTGGCATGGACAATTCAGTTAATTTTGATTCTGAAACTCAGATTCTAATTCCGGAAGCAAAAAAATTATATGCAAAAATAAGCGGCTTGAAGCAACCAACCCATTCTGACAAAATAATTTCCGAGTACTATGCTCTTCTTCAAAGACATGGGTTTAAAAATAATGATAGTATTCCAATATTTTTGGAAGCAAATCATATCTATTCAATGATGGGAGTCCAACCTTTTGAATAAAAGAGATGACTCGTTAATCATTTGATTTTCTTCGCATTATTCGCAAATATTTTAATCAGTTGCTCATGAAATGGTCATTACAAAAAATAGTAATTCACGTGCTTTGTTGGACTGCATTTCTGATGCTACCCTTCATTGTATCACCCAAATTTTTACTCCTTCATTGTTCAACGGTTAATCCATAGCTTGTTTTCACGTTCAAGGCTCATCCGATTCACAATCGGTAGCAGAAATAAAAATCATTGAAAGCTCAAGACGAAAGAAAAATCGCATATCTTTTGGCGACTACCCGATTTTGCACTACTTTTGTACCGCAAAATCGGCCTCTTTAGCTCAGCGGTAGAGCAGCTCACTCGTAATGAGCAGGTCGAGGGTTCAATTCCCTTGAGAGGCTCCACAAAAAAACGCGTTTCGAACTTAGCCGAAATGCGTTTTTTATTCTCTTTCTTAAAGAGTTATGCTAGCTTTTTTTCGCTTTTGCGATAAAGGTAAAGTTGCCATTCAAAGGCGAATACGATGACGTGGAGCTTATTATTATTCCGAGTTTTGACCCAGAGGTAACTTTTTTAGGTACGTATTGTACATTCATATACAATGTAGAAATATTTAACCCACTCACATCAAAATATCCTTTAGAAACATTGGTTTTCCCATTTGACAAAATTGCTGTCCCCAAGCTTGCAATACCGGGATAACTCACTGCAGAATAAGCCGTATCATTTGTTATCTGAACATTGGTCAAAGAATTTGAAATTCCACTGAAACTCAAAGGTAAAACCAACGTATCTCCAACTACCAACGTATCTATAGTTGTCACAATTAAACCATTAAGTGTAGGATTACCTGTCCAGCCGAGTTGTGGCGTAAATTCGGAAGAAGAAGTCCCGGTCGAACAAGAAGCCAACAACAGCGTTCCCAGAATACCCAAAAGAAAAATTTGTTTTTTCATCTGTTTGTAAATATTATTGATAAACTATTTTGTAGATTAAAGTAAGCAAATGTCATTAAAAAAAGAGCTTTAGATATGCATTTCTCATGCCACAAAGATACAAATTTTGAATTAAACGCCGCCACCCAATACAGGTCTCACAGTTAAAAAATGAAAGTGCACAACTAAAACTATAAATATTAGACGGATTTTTAGGCTAAATGTTGCATTTTCAACACTCTGTTAACCTTTTTTATCCTTACATACAACCATTTACCTGTAAAGTAAATTTTACAATGACAATTGCCTCACAAGAAAAGAATTGTATCTTTGCAACAGCAAACACTTGTTATCATCAATATGCATATTTCAATGAATAGCAAATGCACCAAAAGAAACAAGTAGCTGTATAACAAATAATTAAAAAAATAATACCTATTACATTATGAACAATTTCATATTTCAAAATCCAACAAAACTGATTTTCGGAAAAGGGACAATAGCCGCTACCGGAAAAGAGATACCTGCTGATAAAAGAGTAATGCTGACTTACGGAGGAGGCAGTATTAAGACCAATGGGGTGTACGATCAGGTGAAAGAATCACTAAAAGGCCATTTTGTAATCGAATTTGCCGGCATCGAACCCAATCCTACCTACGAAACACTGATGAAAGCCGTAGCAATTGCCAAAGAACAACATATTGACTTCTTCCTTGCAGTTGGTGGAGGTTCGGTTATTGACGGAACAAAATTTATAGCAACCGCTGCAATTTATCAGGGCGACCCATGGGAATTTATGATGGATCCTAGCAAAGCTATTGACGCATTGCCTTTGGCATCGGTACTGACATTACCGGCCACAGGGTCGGAGATGAACAACGGTTCGGTGATTTCAAAAAAAGCCACTCACGAAAAGCTGGCCTTCATGAACCCTAAAACCTACCCCGTTTTTTCTGTTCTTGACCCTGAGGTAACCTATTCGTTGCCTAAAAAACAAATTGCAAATGGAGTAGTAGATGCCTTTGTACATGTGTGTGAACAATACATGACTTACCCATCAAACTCTATGGTAGAAGATCGATTTGCTGAAGGTATTTTATCGACATTGACCGAAATAGGCGAAAAAATTGTCACTGACAATACCAATTACGACCTGATGTCGAACTTTATGCTCAGTGCAACAATGGCTCTCAACGGCTTCATTGCAATGGGTGTTCCGCAAGATTGGGCAACTCACATGATTGGGCATGAGCTGACTGCTTTCCACGGTCTCGACCACGCTGTAACGCTGGCTATTGTACAACCCTCATTGTGGCGTGTTATGCGCAACGAAAAGCGTGAAAAACTGCTCCAATATGGTGCCCGTGTGTGGAATATTACTCAAGGCTCTGAGGAAGAACGCATTGAAAAAGCCATCGCGCAAACTGAACAATTTTATCGTAGCGTGGGTATCAACACCAAATTGAGCGAATACGGCATTGGCAACGAATCGTTCGATGCTATTGTAGATCGATTTACCAAGCGCGGATGGAAGCTGGGAGAACGCCAAAGCATCACCCCTGAATTGATTCGGGAAATATTAAATGGCTGCCTGTAAATAAGATATAATATGAAAGTTAACCCGTTCAGCGGCATAAAGCCGCTTGACGGGTCACTTTTTATTGGACTGAACAAGGTCACTAAAAAACTTTTTTCAATGCGCAAATTCATTCTCCTTTTTACCATACTTTTATCAGTAATGCAAGCAGGAGCACTCACTTTGTCCGATTCGACAAGAGTGTCATTGCTCACCTGTGGTCCAGGTGAAGAGCTTTATGCTAAATTCGGTCACAGTGCCATTCGGGTGGTTGATCCGGCAAACCATATTGATGTAAGTTTTAACTATGGTTATTTCAATTTCAATATTGATGGATTTTACTACAAATTCATCAAGGGCGAAACCGACTATCAATTGGGCGTTGCCGAAACTTCAGAATTTTTTCTGGAATATCAGATGCGCCAAATTAACATGTGGGAGCAGGTTTTGAATTTGCAACAAAGCGAAAAGCAGAATTTGTTTGATGCCCTGATGGAGAATTATCGTCCCGAAAACCGCTTTTACCGCTATAATTTTGTGTTCGACAATTGCGCCACACGGCCTCGCGATATGATAAACAAGTCGATACAAGGGAAAGTGATTTTCAATAAAACATTAGAAAATACCAAGGAGACGTTTCAACAACTCATTGACTACTACACTGCCGAAAGTCCGTCGATCCTGTTTGGCATTCATCTTATATTGGGTGCTCCCAAGGACAAGGAAGCCACATTTCAACAAACAATGTTTTTGCCCGAAAGATTAATGCAGGCATACTCCACAGCAATTATACAGCGCGATAGTGCCTCTGTTCCGTTAGTACTTTCGTCATCACAGCCTGTGACGGTTGCCGGAAAAGAGCATAAAACAGCATTCAATTATATCCCGTTTCTCTTTGGTGTGTTGCTGATTCTCACACTGCTTGTCTGCTCTGCCGATAAACGCAAACAACGCCTCTCTTTTTGGTTCGATGGCGTGCTATTTGGTTTAGCGGGGTTTGCCGGATGTATTGTGTTTTATCTTACTTCATTTTCTATTCATCCGTTGGTATCGTTCAACTGGAATGTGATTTGGCTCAATCCTCTGCTATTAATATTCTCAATTTTGGTGATATTTAAAAAATTGAGAAAATATGCCGTGTATCTCCAGTTTTTATTTTTGACCTGCGAGGTATTTATGATGGTTACTTTTCTCTATCTGCCGCAAAGCTTCGTCCTGTCGGAGTTAATGCTAATCGTTATTCTGGCATTACGCTCCATTACGTATGTGCGTTTACGGAGTGAATATCTGTTGCCGGCTAATCGGATAAAAATGGCGAAGAAGTAAGTTCTGTAATGAAAAACAAACACATGAAAGGAGCATTAAACCGGGCTTAAACCAAAGAGCTTTGATTGTTGCGAGTTCCATGTGTCCTTCGTGTAAAAAATAAAAACAAACACATGAAATACTCTTTTTTATATTTACTGGCATTTCTAACATTTACCATTCCTGTGGCTGCCAACGAACCGGAACAGCCTCGATTGTTGGTTACAATTGTCATTGACGGGTTGCAGCCCGAACATTTGACAACGCTATGGAACAACTTCGACAAAGGTGGATTCAGACGGCTTTACGGGCAGGGAGCGGTGTGCCGCAACACGTATTATCCAATTCTTTCGAGTGGAGCCACAAGCGATTACGCCACCATTGTAACAGGCACCACACCCTACTATCACGGCATCACCGGAAACATGTATTATGAACGTAAAACCGGTTCATTACAGCCAAGTCTCTACGACCGTTCGGCAGCAGGTATCGGCACCTCCGAAACGCTATCGCCCAAGCCTCTGCTGGCATCGACCTTTGCCGATGAATTGAAGATGAACAGCGGTGGCAAATCGAAGGTGTTCTCCATCGGCATTAATAGCTCTGAAGCCATTTTGCTGGCCGGTCATTCCGCCGACGGAGCTGTGTGGATAGACAACACCACCGGGCACCTTTCCACCACCTCATTCTACCCTCTTGGATTGCCGCGCTGGGCCGATCAGATGAATGTAACACATGTGTTGGAAACCAGCATTCTCGCTGACTGGGCTCCGCTCTACCCGATAAATTCGTATCACTTCCCGCCAAAACATCGTGATGTTCTCCGTGGATTTGTATATTTCAATGGCGAAAGTACATTCCCGGCGCAGATAGCACATTTCAAACATACTCCATTTGTGAATCAGGTGGTAGAAGAAGCTGCTATAAAAGCCCTTGATGCTGAAAAAATGGGCACAACGGGCAACACCGATTATCTGGGTTTGCAGTTTACTTTGCAGTTGTCGGGCGATGATTCTTTTGAACTTCTATCGGCCGAAAAAGAAGATATGTACCTCCGTTTGGATAAATACCTGACGGCCTTGATTGATAAAATAGAAAGCACCGTCGGGCTTAAAAACACGCTCTTTGTGATAACCGGAAGCCAGGGCGAAAATCATTCTCAAAACACATTGGACAGCTATAGAATAAGTGGTGGACGGTTCATCCCGAAAAACTCTATGGCACTGCTCAATCTTTACCTGATGGCAATTTACGGACAGACACAATGGGTAACCGGATATTTCAATAAAAACATCTATTTGGACAGAGCAGTCATTGAGAAAAAAGGCATTTCATTAGCGGGTATTCAGCAACATTGTGCCGACTTTATGCTCGATTTACAAGGGATACAAACGGCCTACACTATACCGGAAATACTTCAATCGGACGCAAAAGGATTTGATGAGCAAGCCCGAATGAAAAATTCCTATAATAAAAGTCATTCGGGAGACGTAGTTTTCACACTTATGCCCGGTTGGGTGGAAGCGGAAGAGGGTGGCAAAGTGGTAGCGGTAAGCAACCGAAAGGAGTCGTATGTACCGCTAATCCTTTTTGGATACTCTATTACTGCACAAAACATTACTCCTGCAAGCATCACTGACATTGCTCCTACAATAAGCAATTTATTGCACATCGCCAATCCAAATGCATGTGTGGGACGCACCCTCCCGCTTGTGTTAAATGAAGTAAAACATTGATAAACTTATATTTTAGAGAAATTCTTCGCCAAAAGCTTGCATTATAAAACAAATTTTTTTATCTATCTTTGCATAGTTTTTTGACTCAATCTCATTAATCCATCAACATGGGTGCAGCTACCAAAGTATTGTTTATCACGCAAGAGATTACTCCTTACTTGCCTGAATCAGAAATCTCGACCATTTGCAGACAACTTCCGCAATCGGTTCAGGATGGAGGAAAGGAAATTCGCACGTTCATGCCTAAATTTGGCTGTATCAACGAGCGACGTAATCAACTACATGAAGTACAACGACTTTCGGGAATGAATCTTATTATTGACGACACCGATCATCCTTTGATCATCAAAGTGGCGTCAATACAATCGGCACGGATGCAGGTCTATTTCATCGACAATGATGATTATTTTCATCACCGCCAAACGGTAGCTGATGAAAACGGTGTGGAGTATGCCGACAATGGCGAACGCACTATCTTTTTTGCACGTGGAGTTTTGGAAACCGTAAAAAAATTGCGCTGGACTCCCGATGTGATTCATTGCCATGGCTGGATGACTTCTCTGGTACCGCTTTACATCAAAAAGGCCTATAATGATGACCCGTTTTTCAAAAATTCCAAAATTGTTTATTCTATCTACAAAGATGGTTTTTCCACTCAATTTAAGGAAGGATATGACAAAATGCTTTTGATAGACGGCGTGGAAGATAATGATCTTGTTTCGATTCAGAATAAGCCTGTGGATTATGTTTCACTTTCAAAACTGGCTCTCGATTTTTCCGATGCAGCCATCCAAGGTAGCGAAACTATCAATTCCGAAATAAAGGAATATGCAGCCTCAAAATTAAACGACAAGTTTTTGTCATATCAAACACCGGAGACATTTGCAAAAGCTTATAGTGAGTTATACGATAGCGTAATGTAAATTTCTCCACTTGTGAACCAATCAACACATAACGATAATTTTTCAACCTCTTTTGTATGAAGTATTTCATTTATATCGTTTTTGCCGTTGCTATTTTTGTATTCTCCTCATGTACTGACAACAGTGCTGATTTAGGGCTTTCTATTCGCCCTGCCGGAGACGGAATCGAGATAGACACGGCAGTCTTTTTAGTAAATTCTTTTAACGTAAAAGCAGACAGCGTTAGTTCTCCTTCCGATACACTCCTTTTAGGCGAATTTTATGAGGCAAAATACGGAACTACGCGTGGTGAAATATTAGCTCAATTTACTCCTCCGGGCAGCTTTCAATTCCCTGCCGGAGCTGTTCCTGATTCACTTACCCTCTCGCTTGTATTTAGCAGCTGGAAAGGAAATAAAAACTCTCCTATTCAGATTAAAGCCTATGAGATGGATAAAGGAAACATTGATTACAATAAAACCTATTATACAAATGAAGATCCGTTGAAATACTGTTCGCTCACCAAGCAATTGGGATCGCGTATTTCAGTAGCTGTTCCCGATACATTGCAAGATACAACCTATTACCAACCCCACCTGACGTATAAATTTACCACACTTGAGGCAAATGGCGATACTCCTGCACAACGGTTTTTCAAAGCTGCCCAAAACGGTAGTTTTGTATCACAAACTGCTTTTTCAAATTTCTTCAAGGGTGTTTATCTAAGATCTGAATATGGCAACGGTGCGATATGGAATATCAGCCAGATATACATGCAATTGTTTTACCATTACCATGCGTTTATAAACAATAAAGACACCATGCTTACATCGGGCCTTGTATTTCCTGCAAGTAAAGACGTACGTCAGCTCAGTCTTATCTCACATCCTAACAGAGATGCGGTGATGGCAAATACCCCCGACAATGTGACCTATGTGACCTCTCCAGCGGGTATTTATACAGAGGTTGATATTCCTGTTGGTCAAATTCTTAATCGAGCCCTAGCACGTTTTAAAGGCAAAATAATAAACTTCAACCATGCAGGAATGCGTGTAGAAGTAACAGAGAGAGACACTACTCACACCTATGCTCTGAAACAACCTTCTACATTAATGCTTACCTACAAGTCGAATTTGGTGAATTACATTAAGAAGTATAATTATGCTACAGATACACTGATGCTTGCAGCTTACAATTCAACAGCCCATACCTACTCTTTCGATCTTTCAGCGCTGCTTACCGCATGCTTGCATAAAAAATTCAAAGACGGCGTAGTTCCGGCAAACTACATTGAAAAGATGGTTTTAATTCCTGTTCGCTATACCTTAGCCAGCAGTTCATCAAGTACCATCACATCAATTGCTCAACAACCCACCATCAGTGGTGTCTCTTTACGAAATATGAAAGATAAAGATTCTCCTTTACGAATAAATATCGTGTATAACGGATTCTGACAGAGCTAAGAAAAATCTTAAAACCGTGTAGAAATAATTCTACACGGTTTTTTTTGTGTCTTAATGAGTATGGCTTTCTACATTAGCATTGCAATTTATCAAAAAACAAACATTTTGCTTATCTTTGTAAAAGATATTACTGTTGGATAATGAAACACATTCTTTACCTTCTCCTTACATTGAGTTTTATTCTGACCGCCTGCCGCCACACTACCCCGGAGCAGAAGGCACAGCTCTCTCAAGCCGATAGTCTGATAGAGCAACATCCCGACAGTGCGTTTAGCGTATTGAAAAAGATACACTTCTACAAAGACTTATCCTCGCCCGATTGTGCTCTTTATGCCTTACTGATGAGCGAAGCGCTCGACAAAAATGATAAAGCGGTTGAGTCGGATTCGCTGATTCGGATTGCTACCGATTATTTTGATAATAGCGAACCTCAACGAGCAGGTTATGCCTGGTTTTATCGTGCCCGATGCGAGAACAACAGGGGTAATGCACAAGGTCAGGCTGATGCTTTACTGAAGGCTCAAGAATTTGCTGCAATCAGCAATAACTACAAATTACAAGGATTTGTTTTTGGCGACAAGGCTCGTATGTATCAGGGACAGAAACAAATTGACAGTATGTTTTATTGCAATAAACAATCGTTATTGTTTTTTCAAAAAGCAGGAGATCAACGAAATACCGTAATTTGTTTATTAGATATGGGAGTCAGTTGTTCTTTACTCGGCAAGCTGGATAGCGCATTGAATTATTGTACAAAAGCACTGCATGATGCCCTGAAGTTAAATGAGCCTATGCTTTCTAATTCTGTTATGATACAGATAAGCTATCTTTATTTCCAAAAGAACAATTTCCCGCTGGCTCTCAAATACGGTTATTTGTCTATGCACACTTCAGATTTTTACGATTATACAAAATATATTAATATGGGATTGATTTTTTCACATTTGGGCAATCTTGATTCTGCACGACATTATTTGAAAAAATGTGATAATCCACATGAAATGGCACCTAACTATTACCGATTATGGAAAGAACTAAATGAAAAAGAGGGTAATTTTAAGAATGCATTGTGTTATGCCGAAAAATTGATTGCAGCTAAAGATTCTCTTAATCAGCGATCTTTGTCTGGTAGTTTTGCTGGAATGGAGAAAAAATATAATTACCAACGATTTGTTACAGAAAATAGATCGTTGACTCTTCACAATCAGTATAAAAACATATTCATTTTACTTATTTTGCTACTAATGAGCATAGGAGTGATGCTGTTTTTAATATTCCAAAACAAGCAAAATCTCCGCTTGTTAGAACATCAACGACTCTTAACGGTTCAAGAAGAGCTAATGGGAAAACAAAAACAAGAAAAGAATGATTTATTGACCCATCAACTTAAAATCCAGCAAAACACAATGCAAGTAATGAATCGTTTAAAAAATAATGCATCAAAATTGATTGAAGAACAAAAACTCCTTGCGAACTTCGAGAGAAAAAAGCAATTTCTATCAGCACAGGAAGAGGCTGTTTCAAGCCTCTTCCGTCATATGGTTGAAACCGTAGATTCTCGTTACGACAATATATCAACACGGCTTGTGGATAATTATCCTGATTTGAACCAAAGTGATATTCTTATATGTTGTTTCCTCTTAGCAGGGTTTGACAATATTACCATAGCCTCTCTATTAAATATTTTACCATTATCCTACAACCTTAGGCGCACATACATTAGGAAGAAACTTCATCTGCCTCAGCACGCCAATTTAATGGGATTTCTCGCCAAATTTTAAGCCGTTTTTCTTCTTGATAAAAGTTCGTTTTTTACAAATAAGTATGCAAAAACAGTACTTTTATAACCATCTAACTGTTATTCAAAAAGATACACAAACATTAATGTTTTATAAATAAGTATCTGTGTTTTGCATAATGTTCATTTGTTGTTAAGTTATTACTTGTAATTTTACCCTGTAAACTTAAACCTCATAATGATGAAAAAACAAAATCTATGCTACATTGGTATTATTACAGGAATACTACTAATGGGAAACAACACCCTAATGTTTGGAGATAATGGTGATACAGATAATCCAACAACTCCACCACATAAAACACGCTCCATATCATCATGTACGATCTCACAAAATGGCTATATAGTTACTCTTGCATTTCTTGCTAATAACGGTGCGGTAAATATCACCATCGATAACGAAGCCGACGACACAGTCTATGACACAACAGCCACTGCTGTTGCAGGTACATCACTCACCATCGATACCACCGGATGGGAAAGCGGTACGTATACCATAACCGTGACAAGTAGTGCAGGCGTTATTTATACAACTATAGTTGATATTCTGTAAGCATAGATTTGTCTGCGCCTTGATTCTTAATATAGTTGGTTAGTTGAGGCGGGGGCGGTATAACGCCGCTCCTGCTACTAACCGGAGCAAACAACCTGAGTAATAAATAAGCAAAATGAGAGATTGACACAAGTATCGTACTTATCAGGTCTATTCATTGCCGTCACTTGGAAGTGATGGATTAAAATAGCCCATAAGACTCGGCTTTAGCCGAATATTTGCGCTATTTATTCGGCGTATAAACGATTAATCGCCGTCTCTACAAATTTGAATCACAGACCGAATTTTCAGAATAAATTAAACAACCAATTTATTCTGTCAATCGGTAAGAATCAGGATTTGTGCTATTTGCGAAGATTTGTGTTCCCAGATTTCATTAGCATATTGCCAAATTAACACATACATAAACTCTTTTGCCCTTGTGGTTTGCACCCATAAGGCTACAAAAATGGCCTCTCCATGAGCGCCAACATCCAAATCGACTAAAAAATGAATATTTACTAACACAGAGAAGCCGCAACAAAAGTACTGATTTTTCCTGAAAACACGGCACCGGATGCCGAAGTCAGGCGTGTCTGTCCCGCAAAACGTGGGATGGTTGCGTGAAAAAAAGAAGCGAAACCGAAAAGCTTTACGAGTAGGAAATGAAGAATAAATTTACAATTATGAAAAAGACCGATATGTTAAAACAAGAAGCTGAAGAATTGCTTTCTAATGAGATGCTGGTGCTGAAAGGAGGAGGCAATGATAACGCGACGATGGATTGCTTGTCAAGTTGTGACGGCGGATGTTCCTCTTCATGTTATTCATCATGCAATGCGGGTAGTTCAAAATGAGTAGTGAGTACAATTTTATACAAAATGTTATGAATACAAATGAATTTACACAACAAAAAATTGAAGAATTATTGGAACAAGAATTCCAAGAAATAAAAGGTGGTGGCTCTGATAATGGTGATCAAGAATCTTGCAGTGGTTCTTGTTCTTCATCGTGCTATTCGTCGTGTAACCCAGGAAACCAATCAGGTCCTGCCTAAATAAAAATCAGTTGTGAGTGGATTCGTGATATTTATTGTTAATAAATTTCCGCGTGATTTTTGATTCACAACTATTTTTGTTTGCGTAATCAATATTAAAGGCTATCTAGTGGCTAAAAGCAGTGCTTTAATCCTGTTTTTGGATTCTGTTTTAGATAGCCTTTTCTTTAATCTTCTAAATAAACAAGTAAATGAATATTATTCTTAATCCAAAATATATATTAAAACCTGATGAAGGTCGGGCACTCCTTCTTGCAAAAGAAACCCTTAGGTTTGATGATGAAATTGATAATAGTTTGAGCTATATAGTTCATCCTATACATGCAATTATCCTTTCTTTCTTTTTAGGCGATGAATATGTTAACAGTGTTGAGAAAGCCGCCAACTTTCTAAAAATCGAAAGATCACTTGTTGAAAGATTTACAACAAAACTCATTAATAATGTGGCTCAAGTTGGTATTGAATTTAATGGGATAGTCTTAACCTTTCCTGCAAATACATTGGTTGAGTCAATTCACAAAAGATGTGATTTTTATGATCCAAATGATCTTGTGTATGAAACATTGGATTTAAAAAACAAACGTCATAAGACACCCACTCATATGACACTAATGGTTAATAATAGGTGCCTAACTAACTGTATATATTGTTATGCAGATAGAAGAAATAAAATAGATTGTCAAATTGACTTCAAGCGTCTCAAAGAAATCATTTATGAAGCAAAAACAATAAATATCAGTTCAATAAATGTTATTGGAGGGGAATTTTTTTTATATTCAAACTGGAAAGATTTGCTGCTTGAATTAAAAAAATATGACTATAATCCCTATTTATCTACAAAAATTCCACTAAAAGAAAGTGATATAAAATTTTTAGCTGAAATTGATGTCCAAGATATACAAATTTCTTTAGATACTTTAATTTCGGATAACCTCCAAAGTATATTAAGAGTAAAAAGTGGTTATGTAACAGACATAACTAATACCTTATATTTATTAGAGAAATACAATATAAAAACTAATATTCATACTATACTTACAAGTATGAATGATAATATTTCTGATATGAATTCAATTTTCAATTTTATTGTGAATTTCAAAAACATTAAATATTGGAAACCCGATTTAGTTGGCCCCTCGTTATATATAAGTGAATCAAGTTTTGAGCAAATTAAACCTCGAAGTCAAAACATTAACATTTTGTTAGAATACTTCAAACAAATGCAAAATGTGAGTGCTTTTCCCATAAAATATGAAGGAATAACACGTAAGAGTTTAAGCAAAATTGATTTGTTAGAGAAAAAAAAACAGTTTCATCAAAGAGGTGCATGTACAGGTAATTACTCTCATTTATTTATATTGCCTGATGGACAAGTAACTATTTGTGAAGAATTATATTGGCATCCTCAATTTATAATAGGAAATATCACTAAGCAATCTTTATTGCAAATTTGGAATTCAGATACGGCAAAAAAGAAATATGCATTTCCTCAAGAGTATATTCCGAAAGAAAGTGCATGTGCCCTTTGTGATGAATATCAGGTATGTCGATCAGTTAAGCAAGTGTGTTGGCGAGATATTCTCAAGGCATATGGGCAAGATAAATGGTTCTATCCTGATGTTAACTGTCATAGAGCACCAAAACCGACTTATAGCATAGATATTTAGGCCGCAATGATATTGTGAATGTTATGAATGTAAAATGTAATTTCATCTGATCATGATATGATCCTTTTTGTGTTTTTGACCGTGTTTATATGGATTACATGAAACTGCATAATACAACTTAGCGCCCTGCTTATATTACCATTAAATTTTAAACAAATTCATTATGTTATGATGAAATTATTTTGCTCTATTTCTTTCTGCATATTTGTGCAAGTACAATCTATTTATGCTCAAACATTGGATATTCAGGGAACGTTGTCTGACAGTATTAACAAAACATCGTTACCTTATGGATATGTACTTGTCAAAAATGCAAAAGATTCTTTGTTGACAGGTGTGCTTTCAGACGAAAAAGGTTTTTTTGTTATAAAGAGAATATCAAAACAACAAATTGCTTACCTTCAAGTCAATTATGTGGGTTATAAAACTAAGAAGATTGATCTGTCTCGAAATAATTCTGCTAAAATCGAATTAGGTACACTTGAATTAATTCCGGAAATGTATAAGCTTAAAGAAACTACCATAGTGGGAACAACCAAATATATGGAGCGAAAATTTGATCGACAGGTTTATAACATGGGCGACAACCGGATTTCCTCTTCACGAACTGTGCTTGATTTGTTACGAACACTACCAGGTGTGGTTATCGACGAAGAAGGAAACATAAGATACAAAGGAACACAGGCCACTATCTATGTAGATGATCAACCCTCGTTATTTCTGTATCCAAATGTGGAAATGATACCCGTGGCTATGGTCAAAAAGGTAGAATTAATTGATGTAGCTATGTACAACGGAGGAACAGGAACTGGCGGCATAATCAACTTTAAAATGAAAACAGTTACAGATGATGGTCTGAGTGGAATGTTTTCATCTGATGCCAATACAGTTGTATTTAATCGTTTCGACTTATATAAAGGATTTGTTAATCTTAATTACAAAGTAAAGAATCTCGTGTTTTTCAACAATTTCAGCGAAAACAATCAACATCAATATATTGATAGAGATTCAGAGGGCTTACTCAATTATGATAACCTTTATAAAACGAAAGATAATTTACATCAAATTACCAATCGAAATGGTTTTTTCAATTATACAGGAATTAAAATCGCCATAAAAGAGAAAACTCGTATTATTATAGGAGAGGGTTTTTATGGCGATTATCGTAAACAATTTTCTGGCACTACAAGTCAACAAAACCTTTTAAATTCTAACTCATCTTTTGATTCTTATTCAACAGCAGGAAAATACAATACTAATTCAAAAGGTATTTCCTTTGGAATATGGGTTACGCACAATTTTCTGAAAGGGAAAGTAATAAGAGGTGGGTTGAATTTTGAACACTCAATTGCACCGGGCAATTTTGAAACAAATTATTCATATAAGTATATTGATTCAGCTCCCATTGACAGTATTTCACAAATAACTTATGATAAGAGAGAAAAAAGGAATAACCTCATCTTCAATATTATTTATATCAACCCGATCAATGCTTCAATACAATGGAATGCCGGTATAAACAGTATTAACAGGTTGCAACAGTTAAACGATAACAAAGCCTATATGAACAATATAGTCAACTTGCCATTGACCACATATACCGAAGGGAAGACCCAAAATCATGAATTTTTCTGGAAGATTGGCTCAACTTTTAACAAGTGGAAATTAAATGGCGGCGTGAGCCTGCAATACAACAAAATAGATGCAAATTTTACACGTTTTCTAATGTCAAACAAGGATACTCTTTTATTTGTTCACAAAATATTTTTTAATTTTTTGCCTTCTGTAACCATCAGTTTTGCATTAGATAGTATGCAGGAACTTAAGTTGACCTATGCACGAACAGTCAATGCTCCGGATTATTTTTATTTATGTAATTTCATGGATAAAAGTAACCCAAGGTACTGGAGAGTAGGGAACTCCTCCCTTGATCCAATCAGTTTGCATAATCTTTATTTGGGCTATACATACTCTAAGGAAAAATGGAATCTATCAGTAGAGACTTTTTTCAGTTTGACCAACAATGATATTTATACGGTAAGCTATCCGTCTTCCAGTACTATTTGGCTAAATATTCCAGACAATCTTGCCCGAAAAAGCAGTATTGGAATCGATTTTGCTTCATGGATAATGCTGAATAAAGCCATAGATTTTTCTCTTTCTTCCAACCTGTTGCACACGTTTCTCGATGCCTCTTCATTGAATAAACGCTTTCAAGAATTAGGCTTAAACAATATTGACTTAAAAAAGAAGGATTTTGGCTTTAGCATAAAATGTAGCACTAATCTGCGTTTCAATACAACCACTTCGGGGATGTTATATATCAACTATTTTAGTCGTGAAATCACATTTGAGGGCTATAACTTTGGTTCTATAAGTTCTTCTATAAGTTTAACTAAGAAGTTATTTAATAATAAATTCTTACTGAGCTTCGGCATACATAATCTCTTTGATGATCTTATTAAACATGGAAGTTATAGCAATTATGCAGGGGTAACTGAAACCGTAATACAAAAATCAAGCAATTACAGACGTAACTATTTTATTTCTCTGCTATATAAATTTAAGCAAGGCGACAGAGGAACAAAAGATTACAAAATAGGACGGTAATATTTTTCTAAACATATGCTTCAATTCCCCTTCGATCACCAATATGACTCCATGGACTGTGGCCCGGCCTGCCTGAAAATGGTGGCGGGTTACCACGGCAAGCAGTTCACTTTGGACTGGCTACGACAGCGGTGTAATATAAGTCGTGAAGGGGTGTCTCTGCTTGGTATCAGTAAGGCTGCCGAGGAGATTGGGTTTCGTGCATTAGGCGGTAAATTTACTTTTGAGCAGCTGATGGGAAAAGCGCCTCTGCCCTGCATTATCCATTGGCAGCAAAATCATTTTGTTATCGTTTACCGAATCAGAAAACGAAGAAGCAAAACGATAGTTTATGTGGCTGATCCCGGCAAAGGATTGTTACAATACTCGGAGCAGGAATTTTGCGAAGGTTGGATCAGCACCCGTTCGCGGGGTGAAGAGAAAGGTGTTGCCCTCCTATTAGAACCTACAGCTCTCTTTTATCTGCAGGAAGGAGAAGTCGTAACCAAAAGCAGGTTCCGTTTTTTAGTTAATTATTTTCTTCCATACCGTAAACTATTCGGACAATTGCTGTTGGGGTTACTTTTAGGTAGTGTCCTCCAGTTGTTCTTCCCTTTTCTTACCCAGGCTGTGGTCGATACCGGAATTGCCAACCAGAATATTGGTTTTATCTACTTGATTCTATTGGCGCAGTTAATGCTTCTGTTGGGACGTACGGCGGTGGATTTTATTCGGCGATGGATTTTGCTACATATCAGCGCACGTATCAACATCTCTTTGATTTCTGATTTCTTTATTAAGCTAATGAAGCTGCCGATGAGTTTTTTCGATACCAAGTTGTTGGGTGATCTGTTACAACGTATTGAAGATCACAATCGCATCGAACGTTTTCTTACAGCGCAATCGCTTAACCTGCTTTTTTCTATTTTCAGCCTCGTGATTTTTAGCATTGTGCTGTGGGTCTATGATCTCCGCATTTTTCTTGTTTTTATTTTCGGTACTGCACTGTATGCCCTTTGGATTGCTTTCTTTCTGAAGCGACGCCGGATACTCGATTACCGTTTTTTTGAACAACAGTCACTCAACCGGAGTAAAACCTACCAGCTAATAAACGGTATGCAAGAGATAAAGCTTCAGGGTTGCGAACAGCGTAAACGATGGGAATGGGAAGATGTACAGGCTGACCTGTTCAAGGTAAACCTCTCTACGCTTTCCCTGCAACAAACTCAGGAAGCCGGAGGCATCTGCATCAATGAACTAAAAAACATCATTATCACCATTCTAGCCGCCACGGCGGTGATACACGGACAACTGACACTGGGGATGATGTTGTCGGTGCAATACATTATCGGGCAACTCAACGGTCCGGTAGAACAGATGATCAACTTTATCTATCAATGGCAGGATGTGAGTATCAGTCTGGAACGCATTAACGAAATTCATGCAAAGCAGGACGAAGAAGCCGTTAATCAGGGAAATATTCTTGAATCAAACACTGGCGAAGATATTCGGGTCAGCAACCTCACTTTTCAGTACGAGGGTCCCTATTCTCCAAAAGCATTAAATAACATCTCGCTGCTTCTGCCCAAAGGAAAGATCACGGCCATTGTAGGCGCAAGCGGTAGTGGTAAAACCACGCTTATCAAACTGTTGTTGGGTTATTATCCTCCCTCGGAAGGCGAAATTGACGTAAATGGGAAAAATGTGAACGATTTGGATATTCGTTGGTGGAGGCAGCAATGTGGGGTGGTGATGCAGGACGGTTTTATTTTTTCCGAATCTATTGCCCGAAACATAGCAACTAACAATGAAGAAATTGACACGGAACGATTGCAGAATGCGGTTACCATTGCCAACATCAGAGAACATATCGAAAAATTGCCGTTGGGATACAATACCATCATTGGGCAAGAAGGACAAGGCCTGAGTCAGGGACAAAAACAGCGCATCCTTATAGCCCGTGCAGTGTATCGCAATCCACAATTTATTTTTCTTGACGAAGCCACCAACGCGCTTGATGCTAATAATGAGAGGGCTATTATTGAGAACTTGAACGGATTTTATCAGGGACGTACAGTGGTGGTGGTAGCTCACCGCCTGAGTACGGTTAAGAATGCCAATCAGATAGTGGTGCTCGACAAAGGCGAAATTGTAGAAACAGGCACCCATCAGCAGCTGACGGAAAAACGGGGAGCTTATTATCAGTTGGTTAAAAATCAATTAGAGCTGGGAATATAAAAAGCCTCCCCAAACCCCTCCCAAGGAGGGGAGAATAAATCTGAGGCATTCATATAAATGAGTATTGCAATATTACTGTTCCGTCGCATCTGTGTTTTTATGGTAAATTGTAAATGAATAAATTGTAAATTTCTTTATGGATAACATTGAATTGAGAAGCGAGAAAGCACGGAACATTATCGGGAGAATTCCTCCACGGATTGTCAGAAGTGGCATTGCCGTATTATCAATAGTATTTCTCATATTATTGGTAAGCAGTTACTTCTTTCCATACACGGAAACCATAAGTGCGCCTGTTCGGATTATACAGGCTACAAAAGAACCGCAAAGCTATTACGGAGTGATTACTGTTCCAATATCCTTACAGTCGCGAACAGAAACAGGACAGCAAACCGTGCTGGAAATTGAAGGATATAGCAAAAATAAATATGGACAAATTTTGGGCTATATAGAACGCAAGGATGACACGCCTA
>Ga0302285_10000558_pt1 | contig 20266 bp, 9 predicted proteins | sample III_Fen_E2_2_FD_200455 | JGI IMG/M metagenome (GOLD analysis project Ga0302285, IMG submission 200455) | Peat permafrost microbial communities from Stordalen Mire near Abisko, Sweden - III_Fen_E2_2 | ecosystem: Environmental > Terrestrial > Soil > Wetlands > Permafrost | place: Sweden: Abisko... | reverse complement strand
TGCTCAGGTATTGGGAATTTTACTCCAACAGAACTTTTAATTTATTTTCAAAAATTTCTTTGTTTATTTCAGAATTCAGATTATGTTCTGCTGCGAAATTGATCCATAAATTCTTAGAGTTATTCTCAGCATTATTATCCTTCAATTCTGGCTCAATCGGTGTTGGAGTAGATTCATCAATTTTATATTGTTATCCATGATTTCTCTCACTGATGGAGTTCACTTTAATCTCACTAGTATTTGGCATCTAAACATCATCTCTACTTCTACTTCTATTTAAGCCATGGTTTACGCTGGGACTGCTAAAATTACTAGAATTTTGATTAATTATCAAGTTTGATTAACCAGTTGATTAATTTTTCTGCTTTGTTGCCTCTTGATTAGTCGTGAGCATATTGATTATTAACTTCTAAAGTAGCAAGTTTGTCCCTAATTAAGCCTATAACAGATTATAAGGATCTTTTAAATCATTGTTTTATCCACTAGATAAAGGCTATTATTATTATAAAGGCGCAATTTGAGCAGCTTGCTGATTCTGATTTGGAGGAAGTAATTACCTATGAAAAAACAGTAAATTCTTATTTATTTTTTGTTGCTCAGTTAACTTTAAAAATCTTGATGAAATTAGAAATGAAAGTGGAATAAAAAACAAACAATTACTGTGCAACGTTGTCTGTCTAGATTTGATTGGGCTGGATGATGTTCTAACCTATTATCTGCTATGATTATGGGAGAGAAATAGGAGGCTCTTAGTGAGGTTGCAATCCAAATTAGTGTGAATAATTCGGTGCATTGAAGGACTAAGATATCGATATCGAAGATGCCTTCTCCTTAATCTGTTGATTCTGGATGTTTTCCAGTTAAAGCAACTTTTTGAAGCGATATCTCCTCAACCAAATAACAAAGATCAAAATAAGTATGATCGATCCAACCACTAAGAGAACTGAAAAGAGAATAATTCCTAGGGGATTAGTGTTTTCTTCTTCTTTAATATTGATTTTAGTCACACTGGATTTGTTGTCTTTAGTAGACTCCTGATTACTATTGCTGCTACTATTTTCAGTACCTAGCAGACGCGCATGAAGTTAGCCAACTAAGATGAAGAGTATTGCTGTTTTTTGCAGCAAAAAAATGTTCATTTTTCACAGAGAATTACTATTGTCTTGATTTTTTTTTCAGGTTTAATTGCGAGAAAATCAGCGAATACAGAAGTTCAGGTCATCTTCGTTCTCTCCCCTCTCCCCTCAAATTATTTTTTTCCTTTTCATTCAAAATGTTAATCGTATTACAAGTCATCCCAAAGTATATTTAAGGGTCTTTATTTTAATCCAATATGTAATCCTCCTCCCTTCTGTTCCCTGATATGTATGCATTTTCCCTACTTAATACTTTGAATTTTTTTAAAAAAATAATAAAACTTGATGCAACTGAGTTTTTTTTACAAAAAAACAATAATAATTGATGCCCTTTTTCTTTAATTATTCTAGAAATTATTCCTTACAATCTCTACTGTCATTTTCCAGAATATTACTACTCTCTGCACTCAGGAGACATATCTTCTGTGAGTTTGTAGAAGTTTGGAATTTCAAAATAATTATTATGATTGTTTGTATCTAAACCGTTCAGCTTTATCTTCTTATTTGAAATGGGCTAAACGCTGATGGAGGACTACTAGGCTGTCTAGGAAAAATAACTAAACAGATCTATGTTTGCTTAGTTAATAGCTGCACCTTTGTATCTGAACTCATCCATTTATTCTTTTAATTATTCCTCAAACAATTCCTTCTATTTTTCTTCAATTGAAACATCCATCTATTCACCATATTCTTCTGCATCTTAATTTAAATTTTGACCAAGAGATCCAGCAGGAAAATCATATTTTTCCTCTTCCTCTTCATAATATAAGTACGCATTATTTACCTCCTTATTATTTGGTTAAAGATACTTTTATATATTTTGATCTAAATTAGATTTAAGATACTAATTCTCATTCATTTAATAGTTATCATAAAAGTTGAATTACTCAGAAATATCTCCATCATTTTTTATAATATTGCCCGTAACATTTTCAGAAAGCGTATTGTTATTGAGAGATTTAGTTGAAGCTTGTTTTTCAACATCTATTCGCTATTGGGAGTTTAAGAGATGCTAGAAATTATTAGAGATTTCAGGTGATTTTGGATGAAAATAATTTTCTTGAGGGTGATTGACAGAAGATAATTTTAGATTAATTTCTTATTTAGTTTCTCTTCTTTACCATAATTTCTCTTCCTCTTCATTGTTGTTTAGTTATTGGTTATTTTATAAGGCGTTAAATTGCACCATTGTTATTTTATTTACACAAATATCTTCTTATTCTTCATGGTGAGTTCCTTAAATTCTCTGATTTTTCTTATTTAGCATCTTATTTTTTAATTTTCTGTATGGAGATTTTGCAGCCCGCAGAGAAATATACTGATGATTATAGTTTAGATTTTTAGCTGATACTATTTTTATTTTCTAGTGGGTTGTGTCTTTTTCAGCAGATTTGACAGAATATGATTTATTATTAGAATTGCTTGTGGATGAGAAATTTTCTTCTCTTCTTCTTTTTATCTTTGGTTTTTCTTCGACTTTAGAGATCTTTGAGAAAGGAAAATTGATCTTCTGAATAGGAATACTGTCCCTCTCGTTTACAGAAAATTATTAGTTATTTTTGATTAAATTATCCTTTGAAGGAGATAAGTTCTGATTTTTTCTGTGGGATTGTTCAAAATTTAATAGTTGCATTTCAAATTAATTTGAACTCGAACTCAGAATTCCCTCAGAAAATTAACCTTATTATTAAAATTAAGATTCCCTGTGAAATCTACCAGACGTTTATCGTTTAACTTCTGATTCTTCATTTTATTACTCGAAGAATCTCCTGCTTTCCCCATTAATATTTATTCTACTTAGTCTAATTCTGTGGGAGTTTCTGTGTAAATATAAAATGCAAAGTACAAGGATAATCGCAGCAGCCCAATAGATAAAATATTCATTCCTTTCCTTGTCATTATCGTGTGGATTCTAAGGAAGAAATTTTTTTTCAAATTTAATATTGAATTTATCCACAAAACGCAGATTTCTTGGATATATTTCTTGATCATTTTCAGCTGAAATGCAGTCCATATCGATGTAAGAAAACACTTAATTTTGGGGACATTTTTTAATGTAGAATCTCAGAACTTGTCCTTTTCGATTTGAAGTTAGAAATACACTAATATTCATTGGATCGATTTTGCTGTGGAATGTTTTGATCACTTTTTCTTCTGCAAATGACAACTAAACGGGCGCTTTCTTATGGAAATTTCCGCTGATAAAATCATGGTAAATAATTTCTCCTGAATCCAAGAAATAAGAAGCACAAACTCCATCAACATCTAATCTTACTAGCTGAGAATTCCAGGTATATCTATTGAAGGAAACAATCGAATTATTATTATCCTTAATAGAATACCCTAACTAATCAACTATAAGTCGTTTTTCTCCTGTAGGTTTATGGAAATAATTGTAAACCAGAACTAGCTCGAATTTAGAGTCATTCAAGTAAATCTAAACAAGATCAAGGGCACCTTGTTCTTCATCTTCTTGCTAGATTTTATACTTATTGAGATAATCAATTAATTCCACTTCAATATCATTTGTTTTTGGCATTTCAAATTCAACACCCAAACTTATAAATGCTACTCGAAATTTCCTATCAACTACTGCAGCGATTTCTAAGTTTTAAGACACTGCAGTTTTCAAAATATTTTTATCCTAATAGAAATTGCTGCTATCTTAGCTATTTCTTTATTATTATTTCCTAAAGACCATTCGCTTTATTTACAGCTGAGGATAATCTCCTTCTTGTAAGATACCTTTTATTTCTGACAAAGACATCATATTCATGGAGTAAAAGAAAACAGATTCATCATTGTGGATTTCGTCCTCAAGAAGGAAATACTGATAAATTCTGTGGAATCTATTTCTAATCCTTCTTCTACTCTAATAATATTAGCAGAAAAGTACATAAGAATTAGGCCAAAAAAATAAGAATATTTCTAAAAATAATCACTGGACAAAAATGCTTACATTAACATTTTGCATTTGAGAAAGCAATGTATTAACAAGTGGAAACCGTTTCCAAAAGCAAAATTACCCTGTGTTTTTCAATTTCGCATCTTCCATAAAATAAATCAAGATCTCACCTTTCGAGCATTAACCGATAAGAAAGATCCCATTTGGTTACACAACAGTTCGTAGATCTTGCAGATTACTCTCGTAGATAGGAATATTCTCAGTGATTCCTGGTAGGAGAAGATCGAAAACAACAATCGATGTGAGATTATACAAAAAACAGATCGCTTTGACTTCTACACATCTTATTTAATAGTTATTTCCATCAAGTTCCTTAATTATCTGGTAATCTGAAGTTATAGGAAGAGACACTGCAACTTTGATAGAGGTTAGTATTAAGAGATGCACTAAAACACAACGAAAGAGCATAGCTGTTTTAATGTTTACAGAGCTCTTCTTTGTATTTGAGTGTAGTCTTGTTTGATTGCTGTTTTTGGTTGATTTCTTTATTTTTTTTAATTTTTTTTGTGATACCTCCCAACTAAAAGAAAATGCTTCAAGAAAAAAGAAAAATGAAAGATTAACTTATAAGTAATAATTTCTTTGTATTTCTGAATCAAAACAAATAAAATTAGTTAATCCATATTGATCTTGCTCAATGTGTTTCGAGTACTTCCCCCAATCAAACAAAAAAGGGAGCAATTGATTGTGTGAATAAAAAAACATTGATTCAAAATCTATCTAATCAGAATTGATTGCTTGGTTTAAATAGATTACAATTTTCACTTACGCTCGAAAAAACCAGTATTTGAAACACTCAGGAGTTTTTTTTATTCAGGGTAATTTTTTTTGTATCTAAGTGAATGGTTGACTGCCAAGAGAAGACTTATTTTACTCAGAAGAAGCCATAATATTAGCAGAGGCACATTTATTTTTTAATATTTGTAAAAGAAATTGTTTGGTAAGAAAATTTAATTTTCTAATTCAAAAAAAAAATGTGAAAAGGGATTTAAAATAAGGAATGGCTAAATAAAAAGACTCAAAGATAATTATTATATAAGTTTTTTAGAAGAACTTGCATTTGTTAAATGAATATTCTTTTTTGGGCAATAAGAACTGATAAAAAAGAGGGGAAATAATGATGGAAATGAAATTTTTAGAAGATAAATATAAAAGTGTATCTCAAAGTAAATTTATTGCTTTATCCTTTTTAGAAAATATTTTTTGTAGACTTCAAAATAAAAACCAAAGCTTTTAAAGATACATTCAAATGGTTCATAGCAAATAAGTTAAATTTAGGACTGATTGATTTAAAATACACTTAAATTCAGAGAGTAGAAATAAAATGATTGAATAATGAAAAAAATACTAGATTTATTCTCTTCTTTTAAAAAAAGGATAAATTTTTTTTTATTATTTAATAATAAGCCTGAAGGAGAAAGAGAGACATAATTGCATGCATGTAGACTAACATATCATAAGAGTTGAAGACAAAAGAAAATGTAAATAATTTATAATTTGAGATTATGTGGAAATATGGTGAAATTAGTGAAGACATTTGCCTTGATTTTTGGAACTTTAGTTGGTATTGAGAGAAAGAATACTCTAAATTCATTGAAGAGACTCAGATATTTGAATTTGGACAAAACTGAACAAGTACTTGATCGTTCTTAACCTCAAGAAAATATGTCCTTCAGAGTAATAGACTTTGACTCTTAAATAGCAAGCTTTATTCACCGATTTACAGAAATAGCTGATTTAAGTACAAAATTTTTCACGGAGAAAGAACAAGGTAAGCTATTATTTTCTCAACTATGCAAACAAAATCAAACAATGTCAAGTTTTGCTTAAAAAGTAATGATTTTAAATAATAATAACTATCAGTGTTTTTCCTTAAAATATTCAAAAACTCCAATTTGGGTTTAATTAATTAATGTTAAAACTTGATTATAAATATTCACAGTTTTTTTTGGTAAATTCTCTGTCTTTGTTTTATTTATGACAGCTTATTCAACTCATCTAATCCCATCTCTCTCTCTCTCACTTCATTTTCATTTTCAATCAAACTTCAAATTAAATTGGCATTAAGTTGATTAGAACAATGAAAAAGAAGAAAGAAAACAAAATAACTTTCTTTCGCTTGGAGAATTCCTAATAAATTTGTGAAAAGAGTTTATTTTATTTTTTCTTTACAAGAGGTTACAGTGGCATTTCTCATCGTCATCATCGTACATGTTGTTGTTATACTTTTTCCAATTATCTACTTCATAAACTGTGATATCTTCGTTGAAGGAGATCTTTTGTCTTTTGATTGCATGATCGATTGGATTACCAAACTTATCTACTCTAGCATCGTTTCCGACTGCTGGCTCAGTAAAAGCTGCATTTTCTTTCTGCAAAATACTCGCTAATCTCCTTGAGTCTTTGTTGAATCTTACATTTAACTAAACATCTTCTTCAACCCCTTATGTGTTGATACGCGAACTAGAATTTTTAAACTTTTTTTCATTTCTACCTTTTTTCTAAAAGAATTTGCGCGTTTCTACAGGTTGATCCTTTGCATTTCCATTTGGCGAAAAGGATTATTGTTTTTACATGCTTTCTTACTCTGATTGGCTTGCGTTACCATTTGAAGCTGCTATCTTATTATTCTTGGCTTGCAGTTATTACATGCTGTAATTGTATTAACTGTATTTTTATTTGAGAGCTTCTTCTGCACTTTTCATGCTGTTGATGCTTTACACCTCAGGGGAAATTTTGTTTTTCTTCATTAGCAAGCTGTCTTGCTTGGGTTTATTTGACAGCGCAATTCTAATAAATAATGGAGATGATAGTAGCCTTTTTGGTAAGCTCTTTTTCCCTTTGTAATTCTTTAGAGGAAAGATTCTATTGCTAGTGAAACTCCCTTTTTCGTTCCTCAAAAAAATAATTAAAACTCTCAAAACAAAACAAAAAAATTGTTTGGTAAAAAGTTTTAACTCCACTCCTCTATCGCAGGTAAGGTTTATCTATTGACCACTCTGAGTAGGCTGGGAATCAATCACTTGATTCTTTTTTTATTTTCTCCCCCTTGATTTGATACTTCAATATATTTTTTTAATGAAAAAAGAGTACTTTATATTACTCTTGAAGGACTCTGCTTTTTATTTGATAAACCAATTTTTAGGAGTATTTAATTGGAGATAATAAATCTTGAATTGTAGGATTATTTTAAAGAAATAAATATCTTAACAATAAACTGTTTTTATCACTAATTTGATTAGAAGTATGATGTTAAAATACAATCAAAATTACTAAGAAAAACAGCTTTATTTAATTGTTAATAGTGCTTGTAACCTTGACTCATAAATCATTTCAACTCAAATATTTCTGACAACGATAAGAGAGAAGTAACTCAATTTAAGAGATACAATAAAAAATTAACATCTACAAAAAAAAATGGAAATTAGAAGAAGTTCTTGAAAAATAATAGGAATCTTTTGAAGTCTCAGCAAATAATTATATTACATGCAATCAAGAATATTTCATTATTCTTTTGTTGTTTATTTTGTTTTGTTTGGAGAAATTATATGAATAGCTCTATTATGATCAAGATTGAGTAATTTTCAGAATCTATTTACCAAACACCCATTGTTCATTTTGATGATACCTTGGAAGGCTCTCTCAAAATAAGCAGATCGAAGGTTCCCGATGTAATTCTCAGATTCATTTTAAGAGTTATTCAGAATCTCCTTGGTAGATCCAATCAGATCTTCCTACTCTACTATCTCTCTTTGAAGACTTATCTTCACAATCTTGAAGGCAATATTTTTTATTAGATTCGCAAATGAAAGTTTAACTGGATCAGCATCGAGCAAATCAAGACCAAAAATATACTTATGTGCTTCAATATCCTTTGGGTTTACAGCACTTTTGCAGGTATCGCGAGAATGTTGTTTGAGTTTTCCAGCAACTTATTTTAAGGATGCAGCAAGACTTGGGCTTAATTCGTAGAATTAAGTCATTTTCTCTTCATCACGGAAGATTTTGACAATCTTGTACATCAGCAATCGAGTTAGATTGTGGAATTTCGTGCTGAGTTATGAGTTTGATTTCAAAGATTCTTTGATTTTTTATTCACGCTTTTTGTTCCTTCGAGCATTAATAAATGTGGACTGGATATTTGATGTTTAGACTTATTGTTATTATTACAAAAATGATGAGATAAGGGGCTAATCCATGATTGGATTCAGTAGTGGCTCTTTTGTTGATTTATTTTAGTCATAAACTTCTGAGTTATTTTCAATAGGGAAGATATCCTATTCTGGAAATTTAGAATGAAAAAATAACGAGTAATTCTAAAGGTCTTTGAAATCAATTTTGAGATCAAGAGTCTAAAGATAAGATTCAATTCCATTTAATACTTGGATTCTCTTGTTAGAATGGAAGTCGTCAACTTGAGTTCCTAGAAAAAATAGGGAATTCATTAAAATCTATTTTTAATTATTTTTCAATAGCGAAATATCAATTATTGGGACAAATCCTTTTCAGTTTGAGAGTAATCTAAATTAGTAAATAATTTTTGGGAGGGGGAAGAGAGAGAGAGAGAGGTTGTGTGATTCCTAATCTTTGCTAATTTTATTCTTAAATTGGGGAGGAAGAGAAGCTCCAAATGATGATCCAAATCAAGATATATTTTTAGAAATTCATTTAAGTAATTAAATAAACTCTCAAAATTAAAATTGAGTCGAAAATCCAAATTTTAATAATAATAATAATAATTAAATAAATATTTGGTCTTATCAATAATTCTTATTTATCCATCCAAATCAAATCGAATTCTTAATAATACCTGAAAGAATCGATGGAGATAATTCAGATCCGAACACTTTCGCACCTAACTCTTTCAATTTAGCCATATCAGTGATGTCCTTGATTGATTCTAAATTTAAATTTGAACTTGAAGTAGATACTTGGGCTGAAGTTCCAGGGGTGTCTTAGGATTGATTAGGAGTCTGCAAAGTGCAAGAATCATGAGAATTGAACCCAAAAGGTTCTAAATCATTAGGAATCTTGCTTGTGGAAGAGTCTTGCCAAGAGCAGTCTATCGGAGAATTTATTTTAGCTGATCTTTCGAAAATGGAAGATTGCTAAATACCGAAAGTATCAGTTGCAGGCTTTGATTTGGAGACTAATCTGAATCCTCGTTAGTTTATCTTTGGGAGTGAAAATAATTGAGTTTAAGTAGCAAGTAATTCAAGTTCTCTTAAGGGCGGCGGTGGTGGAGGAGGCAATTTGTGACAGAGCGTTTTCAAGTTATCTCCTATGTAAAGTAGATTATTTTGTTCTTGGATATTTAGGAGTTATCCTAAATTATCATTGTAATTCTGCAGGGTAGCTGCTTGGAACTACTCGAATTAGCAAGGACTGAAATTCGAACCACAATCACCTTAGTTAGGCAGGATTTATTACTAGAGAAAACCTAGTGATTCACAAAGAAGATTTCTCTAGGGAAAGGTGCCAGAGAATCCTTGGATTCCAAGAGATTAGTAATCTTATGGTTGCAATGGGGAAAGTTACTGGTGCCGCTATAATACCTAGGGTTATTGCTGTGGTTACAAGAGGAGAGCATGCAAAGATGGCAGCAAAAAGTTATTCTAGGAGAATTATTAAATGGAATTGTGAGTTTAGTTTATTCCATGAAGATAATTGTAAAATGGTTAAGTCAATTATGTTTGTTATAGTTGTTGTAGTAGTAGCTGTTCTTGTTATTGATGTCCCACCTGTGGTTGTAGCATGCTGTCGCTGGATTTGTATGTGACAGTTTGTTTTTTCACAGAGGGGGGAAAATATCAATATTTGCTTATGTTTTCGCGCTTTATTGTTATTAAAATACTTGCAAATTGTTTTTCCTAGATCAATTTCGTCTTATTTACATTATTACACTTCCCCGTTTGTCTTTCTCTTATCTGCTTTACTTTCTGATCCCTCGATATCATAATTTCTCCATTCAAAATCCAGATTACCCCTCCCCCTGTATTATTTTTCCTTTACCTTACTCAACCTTCCCTCAAGTGTGGCAAGCAACTGTTACCACAACTTCTATTCTTTTAATAGAACACAAAATACGCTAAATTGACGATTGATTGGTTGGTGGATCACCCAATCAACAAATCCTCGTTTAATTACACACTTTCGATTATTTTAAATAAATAATTTATTTTGTGTTGATTAGCAGAAGAAGAGTTAATGTATCTTTATAAAAGACGTCATCTAAGCAGAAATTAAAATAGAAACTACCTCTCGATTCCTTGGTTGATTGATTTAGTTTAGTTTTAATTTGCTTTACTTTCAGTTTCTTTTTCTTTTTTTCTCTGAAAAAAGTATCTCTTCTTCGCATGTTATTATTTTAATCTCTCGACAGTAAAGAAGTAATGTTTGTTTGTTATTTCGAAGGTTATCGAGCTGAAGTTACATATAAACTGACGTTGGTTTAAGAATCGCAGAGATTAAGCACTGAAAAATCGATTACGTGTGGGGGGATTCGAAAAGTTAACTTGCATCTAGGGATAATTTGAATTCTTAGAGACGGAATTAAAGAATATTCTCCCTTAGCTTTATGAAAGAGGCCTAAACTACCCGAACACTTGTTCTGTTTACACAAAGATATTTAAATTCCGATGAAGGACCCAGAAATCAAAACTCTTTGCGGATCTTTTACCCTTAAAAGCCAATTTTAACTAGGGAAAAATCAAGATCAATTTTATGATTTTTTCTTACTAATTTGGACATATTTTTTCATTGTTAAACTCCAAAAAAAAAGGCAAAAGGCTAATTGATCCATTTCCATATAAATTGATACTAGAACATTTATTTTAAATAAGATTAAAGTTTGCCCTTATTGTAATTCTGTATAGGATAAATAATTTAAAGAAATGAATTCAAATTAACTAAAACAAGGAGTTAATTTTACTCTTTAATTGTAATTGTAATGTCTTATTCGAATGAAGGAAAAGAGGTTGTGCACAAAATATATTTATAAAAAATTTCAAAATGAAGTTGAATATTCCATGGAATATCATGCATTAACTTGTGAAATGCTCATTTTGAATCAATATTTGTTGACACTTGAATTGTTGATAACATCTTGTGTGCGCTAAAGAGCTTCGTTGATTCTTCTGTTGATGTCACTCATGTCGTAAGCTTAAGAAGGGCTTGTAGCTCCTAATTGTTCAGACCTTGGATTAGCATAAACTTACCCCGATGATTGTCTCTAATGGAACGCAGTTGGTTGATATGACTAACTGTCAGCTTTGTTGTAAGCACTGACAAGTCCAATAGGGCTTTCTGGTTCTTAATACTAATTTTAGTATGAAGAACTAGTTTAAGCGAAATTATATTATTGCTAAGGCGCTTGCTATTCGTATTCTACCATATTCAGAGGTTGAGATGATAAGATAGGGGAAACATATGGCTATCTTTCATCAGAGTATTGATTGATTTAGGTGTATTGTTATGGAGCAATAACTCTCGATTGTTATGGAATGAAAGTGTTTCCTGCTGGTAGTTAGTTACTTTGGATGTACTGTGGTTAGGAGATTACAGGTTGCTAGATGCCTTGAGGAGCTAGTATCACTTGAGATGTGTGAATAGGTGCTGTATTATCATAGTATTGTGGTTGCTATTAGACGAATTTCTAAGATTGAATTGGAGATTATTATTAAATTGATCGCTATGCGGGGTAATCTTAATACTAAGGTTGATACTGTACATACACTGGTTATTGCTGAATAGTAGATGCTAATTATTATGGCTAGGAGTAGATAACGGATTCTGGTTACTGAGAAACATATTAAGGCTGCTATTGTTGTTGATCTTGGTAGAAATATTATTGCTCGATTTGAGGAATAGGTTGACCATCAGGTTACCTCAAAATATACTCATATTATCCACTGGGAACTTGTGATTACTGAATCTACTATTGTGGGTACACGTCATCTTGTTGATATTGCTGTGGGTAAGCTGATTTGACACTTAGGTTACCTTGAACTGGGCTTTCGGGTGGGAATTATTGAGAAACTTTTTCTTCATGGAAATGTCCAGCTTAGGCTAAGGATTGCTTGACAGTTTCGTAGTCTGGATTGAAAGGGCGAAGAGACAGAATCTCAAGTTCAAATGGGAGCAAGATTGAGTGAATTGTCCCTGGAGTTGGTCTGTCATCAGGATTGTCACTTAGCATAATAGCAATTATGTTGTTGAAGAACTTGGAATATTGGATTTTAGAAAATGTGAAGAGTTGCTCGATGGCTTCGTTGAGGATAACGTTTTCTTAGAAATTGTAGCATACTGGAGAGGTCTAAAGTGTTGCGCTCATCAACATTGTCATGCCTGGGAAAGGAATAAAGGAATTATTAGATAAGAAAGAGAGAGAGAGATAATTGGGAAGGAATGTTATTTTTTTCATATATTTTAGTTGATTTTCCATTTGTTTTTAAATTGATCTGCAAATCTTACCGATGGCATAGATATCGCTCTTGTATTAGTCTCCATCAGGTCGGGGTTGATTTAGACGGATTCTCTTGAGTTGTTCAGGTGAGAGATACACTTCATCATTTCTGTTGTGATACTTGGAATACGCTGTCTCATCTTCTAAGTGAATTCTAGAATAAAAGAAGAGATCAATCAGTTAAAACTAAAGAGAGAGAAATAGAAGAATTAAAAATAAGATTTAAAATTGTCAGTTAAATTGAATAAATATAACAGCAAGTGAATATCTTTCATTTTATCGCTAAAAATAAGTTTTCAGGAGTTGGATTATTTGCTGTTGAAAAACTGTTTAAAAAAAGAATGTGCTTCAAGTATTTACCCGAAAGGCATTAGCTTGACTTCTCCTCTGGGTGTGAAATAAACGTTGCAAGGTCGAACATCGGAGAGTGGGAGATGTTTATTTGTCTCAAGGTAAGCAGATGCTGAGATGATGGAATAGAGAATCGCCCAAAGTTCTTGCTCTTGATAATAGAGATTGACTTAATTTCTTCTGATGAGCTCATCTTAGACAGTATTTTAGAAATACTAATGATAAGTTGTGATACCGTTAACTGATCCGCACATCGAATCATCTGTGTGAATTTTATAAGAATGTAGTTTCATAAGATACTTGCAATTGATGTTCAGTGCCTTAGCAAGACTTGTTGATAGGAAATTCTCAATGTCGTCTTTGTTCTGAGCGAAGGCGTTTTTCGTTGCTACACAATCGCCCTGACCATTTTGAAACACTTTCACATTGCCTAAACGATTGTCTAATTCTTCACCGATTTCTTTATAATCTCGCTCGAAATTTCTCAAAAAATCGTTGTCTACTTGAGGTTTGGAGTTGCTTTCACCCATTTTTGTTAATTTTATGTTTATTTGCTGTAATTTAGGAAGATGTTTATGCTAGATACTGCTCTTTGGTTTGAGTGATTATCTTCGAAGGCTTCTGAGGATAACTTTGTGTTTATTTTATTTTTCAAAAAGAACTTTACTTTTTCTATGTTTCTATCTATATTTATTTGTTTCTCTTAATTCCCTCTCTCTTTCTCTTTCTCACAGATCAATTAATCTCTTTGAAATAATCCTTTTAGTCGTTTATTTATAATTTTTATTTGCAACAAGATTTTTTACAGTAGATACCCAACGGGACAATAAAATCATTTAAATTAGTTGATTTTTTTATTATTGCACTTTTATCTCAACAAATCATCATTTTTAAATAGGTAGTAAACTTCATTGGATCAATCGATTATTCAGTGATTTGTTATTAGCAATTAATTAAACTAAGTTAGTATCCTTATGAGCTTAGATTTGATTTTTGTTAAAAATATTTATTATTATTCAAGAATAAAATTTCCAAAATATGAAATGTCTGTCAATGCATTTCAAATCCTTCAAAACTGAGAAATTTGTGACTGAAAAAAGAATCAAATTCAAAAACAATACAGATTTGATGTATTTCTTTGGATTTGTGAAAGAATTTTTATTTCCACAAGACAAAAAAATCTTCTCTTCCACAATGTAAGATTATCGATTCCAAAAGCAAAAAAGAATGACAATTGTGAATTTAATTTTTTATTTGAGTTTCTTTCAAAGCCAATTATTATTTTCCCCTTTTCGATTCGGTTCACAATGCTACAAAAAAGGCTGTAAAAAATTGATAATCACAATGAAGTATCTGAGTTGTTTCTTAGCAAAGTTCTTAAACTAAACAATATATAAATTGTATATATTTGTGTTCATTTTGATAGATATGGAAATACTATTCAGGCGCTGACATTGTTTCTTCTGAGATTAACGAAATTTTATAATTCAGCTGGTACAGAGAAGATATTGCAAGCAACCACATCAGATAAGGTGTAGTAAGTCACAGGGTAGTATGGATCGTTTACGTAGAAGGTATCTCCTTCATAGCCGTTCATCAAAACATAGTGATGGCCGTGGTCGACATGGAGAATTACAACGTTTCCTTGATCGAAGTTAGCAGTGACTTCAGAAGGAGCTTATTCACCCAGGTAATTGAATCCAAAAGCCGCTTGGGATGCCCACAAGAAGTTCTCTCCGTTGTATCCGTTGTTTTCATCGAGCCATGTATTGAGAAGACCAGGATCGGCTAGTTAGCCTTTAATGACAACTCCGTATTTATTGAGGAACATAGACACGCTAGAAATCAAACATCCGATATCACAGATTGTAGAAGGTCCACTTCCAAGGATTTCATCGCCCCATCTTTCATCACACTGAGTGAACTCCGGGTAGGTGATGCAAGAAACTAATGCAAGCACAGCCAGTAAACAAATAATTTTCTTCATTTTTTTGTTTTGAGATTTGTTTTTTTTAATTTTTTTTTTGAGATAAAATATTTCGACTTTTTCTCTTCACTTCTCCAAAGATAATTCTTAGAAATAGACTAATATATCAATACTGTTCTCTACTTTTATACTTGAGGTATGAACTATATTCTCAGGATAGTATATGTTCCGCTGACAACTGTTCTGAAGTTTAACATTTTTGGAAAGACAAAAATACTGAAGGAAGATGATGTGTTATTGCAATTGAAACCTTATTAGAATGATTCGAAAAAGGGAATTAAAAGTTTGAAATGTGAGAAAACAATGAAATATTACTCTTGAATTACATGTAACACAAACTTATATGGTAATCAAAACGAATTCATCATTTCCAAATTAATATTAATTCCAAGAAAAAGAAAATATAACTTAGCTTTCCATTTCATTTTTTGGGATTTGCAATATAATTGAGAGTTACTTTTTTTTTGAAAAAGGAGAAAGAGAACTAAATTGATTCAAGAAGGAAACTGCTGAAAATATTAAATTTAGAAAAAGTGGGGGGAAGCAATTCATAATGAGATAAATGAAAAGGATTAATACATTAGTGAATGTAAGGGAGAAGTGAACATTTATGTGAGTGTGTAATTAATTCTGATAATTACAAAGGGAATAGTCAAAGTGGCAAGGATTGCCTAAAAAGTGGAGTAAGGGAAGATGGCAGCAGCAGCGATTGGAGGCCTCTCTCCTGAGATACTTTAAAGTACTTAAATATTTTAATATTTCTTTTTGCGATTTGTTTTTTAATGAAATTATTATTTGTTAGATCTGTTTGCTCATGCTCTTTAGTTTGTCCCTGAATCTAATGAGGCACTTTCATTTCAATCTATTTATTTTTCTAGAAGTTTATCTATTCAATAGTAGGAATAGCAACAAAGGTCCCTCTCGAAAGAGTAACCAATTCCTGTGAATAAGAATCTTACTCCTCTTCCTTAGACTGCAAATGGCTATTCACTTTCTTAAAGTAACAGGAATCATTTTTGAAAGTAGATTTATGAAAAAAGCATGAATATTTATTGTTGTCTATTGAATTATGGCAAGCAGCAGGTGGAAGTGATGGTGGAGGTGGATGGCTTAGATCAGAAATAACACGCACAGGAAATCAACAAAAAAGAGGATTACTAAAAAAATTACAGAATTCTAGTCTTTAACTATCCGAAAAAGACCTAAAAACTACAACGACAACTCTCAAATAATCCAACAAACTTTCTCCGATTAGAGGCTCACAAGTACCACTGACTTCAGAAGGAGGAAAAAGAAAACTTCAAAGTAGATAAGACCCGTTTAGCTAAGTAAAAGATAGATTCTTTTTGCATAAAGATCATCTCCCTTCTGGTTCTCAGATATCCTCGACATAAGGAATATCTTCAGTGAAGAATAAAAATGCTAGGAGCACTTCAAATCTTCGTCAAGATTCGATTAGCAATAATTCTAATGGAAACCAAAATATCACCTCAAACATTTAGAACCACTATTACTATGGAAATAATAACAATCAAACAAACAATCTCGACAACGACAATCATAATAGCAGCTAATATGAAGATGATGAGTTTAATGGCTCGATGGAATAGAATCCATACGCAATGGGATGGGCAAATACTGTCTTGAAGGAGTAGTTTTCGGTGGCGTTGAGTCGAGTTGATGAGAAAAATGGTAGGAAAAAATGGATTATTCGTAAAGTTAAATATGATAAATTAGCAAATCAAACACATTATTCATCTTCAGCATTCCCATTGAAAAGAATAACCGCCGCAGATAGCACCCATGGAAATAATTTCATTGGGAAGAAGCCTGCGATTGAAGCAAGCAACAAGGAAAATAGGTATCCTAAGCAGAAAATGAAGAAAGATAAAGGCAATAGTAGAGAAATATATTCGAGTCTTGTAATAGCTAAGTAAAAGAAGATATTTATGGATTCTACCCCTGATGTGATTGATTTCTCTGAGCTTTAAAGCACTATGAATCTTGATCCTCGATTTATTGCAGGAAATATGCTCAACCACACAACAAATAAATTACAAAACGGTAAATAGTATAAATCAGCATTGACGAATTCTATTGATTCCTTGGCTCCGATGTGTATTTCAATCATAGAAAGAGCATATTAACTACCTCTTTTTAATCGTAATTTCAAATTTACCATCGAGAAAATAGCATTTTTCAATAAAGTTCTCCTTGCATCCCTTTGATTTTCTTGTCAAAAATGAATGAAAATCAAAATAAAGGAGCCAAAGAAATAATTTGCAAGAAAAAGTAATTTATAATGTAATATCAATGTTAGTGTCTTTCTCCTTCTATCAATTCGCTTTTTGAAATTAGAGCTATTTTTCTCTGTTGTATTTACAAAAATGTTTATTGTAAATTCCATGAAATATTTGAAGATTTTCAATAATAGCACTCACCTTTTTATGATCTTTTGAAAATGATTTATTTGCTCTTTAACAATAAAATAATACAATCTTGTAGAATTAATGTCTAGAATGAGACAGAATCATCATATTTCTAACTTTTTTGATGGCAAGAAAGGATTTATATTTTAAACAGCGATGAGAATAATACACGAATAACAATGAATTCTTCTGTAATCATCATCTCTGGAACTGCTGTAAAAATCAAGCCAAATATCTTTCATAAACCTATTATTGAATCAGATTGTTTTTGCTTGAAGCACCAAGAGCAACATTTTCCTTTGTCTACTCGAGATAAACCTATTGCTCTGAAGAATTCAGTTCCTTCACAAACCTAGAGAATTGTGAATAAAAAAATATTGTTTAACTTAAATCCTTTTTATTTCTTCAAAACCATTGCAAAAAGAAATATGTTTTTTTCAAAGATAATTTTACTGGACTGGGCTTCCTGCCCAAAGTTGATTGCCAGGAATGAGACGTCCAGCAGGGACAAGAGAATTAGGTCCAACAACAGCTCCACGTTCAATCACAGCTCCTTCAAGGACAACGCTTGAGTGTCCAACAGTGGCGTTATCATCGATTGTGCAAGATTGAAGTACAACTCCACTTTCAATGTTCACTCCATTTCCTGATTAAAATGATATGAAGTTCATTCTTCTAAAATCTCCATTTTTTATATCTATTTTGAAAAATCTAGCTACCAATGTTTGTCGAGACAGGTATTCCTGCAGCAAGAGTGGTAATATTCGAAATGACTACTTTATCACCAATATTAGTGTTGTGTCCGACTCTATTTTTTACATAAATTAGTTAGTTTAGTTGATAATTATTTCACTGTCAATGTGCTAAACGCAGCAAAGTTGAATATGCTAACCTAATGGCATGGCTGTCTGCTCTGAGAGTTGAAGCGTATCTGATTTAAATAAATTTGAGATTAGTTATAAATTCATGCTATTATCACTTTAGAGACCATAATTCACGGAAAGGAGAGTAGGAATCTAATAACAACATGCATAGATAAATATGTTTTCATTGTTATCCTTACCCGACTGTGGAGTTTTATCCAATGTAGACGGCTCCAATGAGAGATGAGTTGGGTGCAAGGAATGTGGAATTATAGAAAGTTGGTACAAGATCGTAAATTGGTAGGATATTTCTATGGCGACTCAGAGGCTCAAAGCATGATATGTCATTCTCCAATTTTGCACCATATCTGTCCAAAGCTGTGTGACCACAGATATCAAAAAACAAATCAGATATTCTTAGCTTACTCTTGCATATTTTACAAGAACTTATCTCTAAACCCTGTTGTACATACCTAAACCAGATTCCCTAATAGATCTGCCAATGGAATAAGCTACACGCTACCAGACTGCTTAGAATAACTTCATTGAACTTTTGTAAGCTTTTTAATGATTTCTTAATTATTTGCAAAAAATGATATGATTCTTCAAATTAATTATTACTTTTATCTTGTTTTTTCATAAGAAACTCTTTATTTTTATTTACGATGATACCCTGGAGAGATAATACCTATATGACACTTTAGTTGTCTCCCCAAACAAAAGGAAATTCAACACATTAAAAGAGCTTCCTCGTCAACAAACTCAGAATAATAGCAAAATAAGGAAAACTAAAATCTTTGAATAATTATCCTTTTATTCTTTTATATGAATAAAACAATTAAAAAAAAGATGAAAAAACAAGATTAACATGGTAAAAAGCATAATTGAATTAGCATTATTCATTCTCATAGTGATTGTTAATAAACTAACTTGCTGAAATATCCTTTGAGGGTCGAATGAAAAAGTTATTTTTAAGGTAGCTTTTGTTTGAGGAAAGATGAAAAGGAATCTTAGTTATTTTTGGAGAAGATCTTTATCACATTTAAGCTAAATGTTATGTTGTCTATCAATAAGAAAAATGATTATTGCTGCCAACAAATTAGCTGATTTTTAGTAGAAAAGGTTATCCCTCCCTCTCTCAGCCAGTCAGTCATTAAGTCTATCAGATCACTGTATGTGCGTGCATTGATTTTTTAATTGAAAACTATTTTTAATTAATCTAATTTATGTTTCTTTTTCTCAAAGTCCTGTTATTTTCTTGCTAAGCTTGGCAATAATTTTTGTAACATTTGCTAACCCTTATTCTACATATCCTTGCCTTTCAATGAGGTCTTAATATTCTGAAAGTTAATTATTCAGTTGTGACATGTTCTACTTAAGCTATTCAACAGCATCAGGATCATCATTAAGTTGATTCTTGTGTTCAGTTTTAAATTATTGGCCTTTCTAATTGTGAAGCTTTTATTATTGTGCTTCTTCATCGATGATTTCTATCTTTTCAGTCAAAAGAAGGACTTTCTCTCTAAAGTATGCATAGCTTTTGTTTGTTGCTTTCAGTACAAATCCAAGTTCATCTTTACAGACATTACAATAAAGTGGCAAATAGCTACAAAGGTAAAATGGTTATGTTTCAGATTCAAAAAAACTTGGAGATCCCTTAGTGAGATTAATAATATCCGCAGAAACAAAATATTCTTCTGGTGAGATTAACAGAAGGAATCGAGTTTTGCTGATAATTGCATGTCGTACTGTAAGAATCATACTTTCCACGAAGAGCACTTTCTCATGGTCTGTTTGTCCTTAATCATTAGTAACGCATCTCTTACAATAATATTCGCTGTAGTTTTTCTTGTTGCTATTTTTCAATTCTGACATATCCAAAAGAGGCAAAGGCAACACGCAAAAATATTATTTTTAATTTGGATTTGATTTTACAACAATTTAATTAATTTTCAAGCAAAAATGTACTGATTAAAGAAAGAATCATTGAAATAAATAATAAAAAAATGCCACAAAATAATAAGTGTAATTCATTTTTATTATTTATTATTAAATGAATGTTGCAAAAAGC
>Ga0302285_10000556_pt1 | contig 20298 bp, 12 predicted proteins | sample III_Fen_E2_2_FD_200455 | JGI IMG/M metagenome (GOLD analysis project Ga0302285, IMG submission 200455) | Peat permafrost microbial communities from Stordalen Mire near Abisko, Sweden - III_Fen_E2_2 | ecosystem: Environmental > Terrestrial > Soil > Wetlands > Permafrost | place: Sweden: Abisko... | reverse complement strand
AAATCAGGGAATCCCAATTCAACAATATCATTACCCACTATCTGGTTGTGATCAAGGTTTAGTTCTTTGCAGAAACTGCGGTTTACATTCGTAAAAATCCCTGAATTGTCAATACTAAAAATACCATCCCTGCTGGAATTATATATCAGGGTATACCGTTCCTCGTTTATGCGTAACGCTTCTTGCGCCTTTTTACTATCGGTAATGTCATGGATGATGGTATAGAGCATGGTGGAATCACCAAACCTGATAGGACCCGAATATACTTCCACATCCCTCAATTCCCCGTTCGCCAGGCGATGTTGTATAAATAAATGATTGTTACTTTCTTTTTTAGAATCCTGCAATTTCACCTGCGTCTCTTCTTTGGGACATGGATCAATATCAAAAATACTCTTTTGGGTTAATTCTGAATAGGACCAGCCATAATAATTGCAAGCTACCTGATTGGCATCGATGATTTCTCCGGTATCTGGATTTATCAGTAACATAACAGAATGGTTATCCCGGAACAATGATTTGTACCGTTCATCGCTTTCACGCAGTCTTTTTTCAGTCTGCTTACGTTCCGTGATATCGTGTATAAATGAAACAAACTGCCCGCCATCGATGGGTCTGAAATGAACGTTCAATTCAACTTCCATGACACTTCCATCCTTGCGGCGATGTTGGGTTTCATACCGGTACTCCCCAAGTTCCCTGATCTTTTGGATGCGCGCATATACTACATCCGGGTTGTCTATAATTTCTACTTCTTCAATATGCATATTAAGTAATTCCCAACGGGTAAAACCGCACAACGAACAATACAGGTCGTTCACCTCCATGATACGCCCCTCCATGTCAGTGATCCAAAAACCATCCATAGCCGTTACCATAATGGCATTCCGTTTATCTTCACTTTCCCGTAAGATTTCTTCATTCAACAGGATTTCCGTGACGTCCCGGGTGATCATAATGGCATTTTTTACCACTTCCCCTTCCCGTACAGGTGAAATCCGGGAGCGATACCATCGTACCTCTCCGTCTGTAAGCTTTATCTGGGACTGGTATGCCTGGGTGATCGATTCATTAAAAACCAGTTCCAACGAACGGTTCATTTCCTCATGGTATTGTGTCAAAGTCCGATCCTTGAAATTAGTGCCTAGGCATTCCTCCAGGGTATATCCGGGCAATGTGCGGTTCATGTATAAAATTGTCCCCTGCCTGTCGAGCTGGATAATAATATCAGGGGCATTGTCGGTAATCATACGCAGCAGCTCTTCATTCTTGCGGAGTGTCTCTTCTGCGTGCTTTCGCATTAGCGCTGCTCCGATATGCGAGGATATTCCTTCCAACATGGCTATTAAATTCCGGTTGAAGCAATCCTTGTGTCTATCATTAAATTGAAGAAGGCCAATAATAGTTGTATTATCCCAGATAGGGACTAAAGCTACAGAAGCATAGCCATGTTGGGAACATTGGTTTCGGGGGTGAAACTTTTCATTCGCATGCGAATCAATACTGATTACCGGGACCAGCTGGTTAGCCCACCAGCTTCCAAAATTGGTATTAAAGGGTTGGTCCGCATCTATTTTGCCTGACAGCACCCTACCACAATTACATGCCAGGTTCACATTGCCTTTCTTATCCCGGAATGCAATCCCGTTCATATCCAGGTTTAGCAACGTATTCTCTGTCTTCAGGAAGTTACAGGTAAAACCTGTCTGGTCAAAATAGGGGTAGTCATCTCCTTCCTTTAGCCGGATACCAATTGCATCGAAGCCCATCCGCTTTTTTAATACGGTAAGTATCCGGTGAATGATTTCCTTGGTTTTTCCTGGTTCGTTCAGGATTTGAAGTATTTCACGCTTCATTTCCTGATATATTTCGTTTAGCTTGCCTTCGGTGTTGTCAACGGACGAAATGAAACATACATCATTAGTTCCCGAATGAATCCCGGTAAGTTGGAGATAAGTGGCATTTTCCTTTGCTACTACGGTTACCTCACAGGTTGACTTCAGCCGGGAGGAAAACACCTTATCAAGAAAAGTATTGAATGTTGGTTTTGTGTCGTCAGTAACAAAGAAACCAAATCTGCTGTTTAGTAATTGTGTCCGTTCTTTTCCGAATAGCCTGGCAGCATTCAGGTTCAGATCCATTATTTCTCCCTCTTTGTTTAACGTAAAATAAGCCAGCGGATTTAAATCATAGTATCCGGGATAGCCCCCGGTCGGGTCATCAGGTATACCTTGCTGGGGCTTTAGCCCATCTTGCTCTTCTTCGAACTCATCATGCTGCATTTCCAGTTCTATTTGAAGAACTTCAAGTTCATGAATCAGTCTAATTTTGTCTTTTACCGGAAGCGGATTCCGGTTAGATTTTCTGTTTAACAATTTCTCTGCAGCACTGTTCAAATCAGCAGTTACAGACTTAATGTCATCTTCCATAGTTATAGGATTTATAAATAGATTATAGGCGGTTTAACTTTAATCAATTTCTTCTAAAAAACAAGCTCTCTTGCTCCTTTTTTCAATCCAACATGTAAAAAACAGTACAAATAAACCAGCCGGTTATTCCGGGCTGGCATAAACAATATCCGACAAATATATGAATTATATACTACAAGTAAGGTTTTCGTGCGTTAAATCTAACAATTTACTATAAATAAAATAAATATCACAAAATTAATTAATAGCCTTCCCCATTTCAACACCCATTGCATATGTAATTTTTCAGTGATTGTGACACCCCTGTATTATCAGCCCTTCTTCCTGTTTTCACAAATTAAAATAATTCAACACTTTCGAACCGGGACAGGCAAAATAAATACAAGGATTTCTGATTACATACGGTATTTTATGTCTACCCGCTAAATGAGCCGTTCACCAAAACCGGGTGGGTCGCTAAAATAAGAAAATTCTTTTAGATAAAATAAAATCCTGAATTTTTATCAATATCTCATTATCCTTGACAGGGGGTTGCCTGAGGGTTGATTGAGGGTTGATTGAGGGTTGATTGAGGGTTGATTGAGGGTTCAATGAGGGTTCAATGAGGTTTAGCCCTCGGAACCCCCTCGGAACCCTAAGGCAACCCCCTTTAAAAAGTGAAGACATCCGGTTGGAAAATTTCAAGGCAAACTAGGATTATAAATGGGGATTATAAAAAATAAACGCCACGCATGCAGCAGTTCATACTAATTTTAATATGGAAATACCAGTGTTAAAAAAAGGTATCCAATCAGATGAATCAGGATGAAATCCCCGGATTTCGTATTAATTCACTATTATTCTGATAAATACAATAAAAACAGGCAAAATTGGTAATTTTTTTCAACCCCTAAAGCGCAACTCTTCAAACATTATAATTTTTCAAACCCTCCAAACATGGAACGCTGAACAACGAACACGTATAGACAATCTCATGCCTGTATAGTTAATTTATATAAATTAAGAGGGTGAAAAAGCAACAAAACAAGGGTCAAAGTATAAATTTACATAAATATGATAATTCCAAAACTATAATAGTTGACTTCGTCAACCTTTAATATTACCTTTGCGGCCATTAAAATAAAAAAGTTATGGGAAATCAAAAATATCCGTTTGGAATGACTGTCGGGACAATGATGCACGAAGTGATGCGTTTATTGAAAAAGTGCGCCTCTGAAGATACAAACATCAAACTATCAATGGAACAACTGGGGCTTTTACTAGTCATTTCATGCAACAAGGACGAAGTAATATTACAGGATATAGCCAGCTTAACGGGTAAAGACAAATCGGCCGTACTGAGAACAATTGATTCGATTGAAGCTAAGGAGCTGGTAAAAAGGGTTTCAGACACCGCTGACAGGCGAAAGAAATACCTGATGATTACTAAAAAGGGAGAACGGGTGATCGAACAATATCTGGAAATCGAACTGGCACTGACTACCGAACTCCAGAAAGGGTTGAGTGAAGAAGAAATTGCAACATTTTACAAGGTGGTAAATCATATCCGGGATAATGCAAAAGCACGATAACACCGCAACTAATTAGTTGATAGAATCAATCATTGACGAATCAACTGATATCAATTTGACTAATTACTGAGAAAACAGAGCAAATATTGCTCTAACGACATTTGCCAGTCATGAAAATTGAATCTATAACTTGCTGAAAAAGTGCTACGGCAGCATCCTTTCTAAAAACAAGAAATTTTTGAAATCAAACAAATAGTGTTAAAAACCATTATATCGTAAATGTAATCTCTCTTGGGAATATAGTTCCTAACCAGTTTTACAAGTTTTTTAATCCTGATAATGGCACAGAGTCATTATTCATAGACTGAATTATAAATTAATGAAAATAAAAATATTAATGCTGAGCATTTGTCTTGGCTTCATGCCTTTTACAGCGTTTTCCAATACTGAAAATCTAGTAATATACAAAGGAACTGTACTCGACAAACAAAGTAACGAACCGCTAGCCCACGTTTCAATCGTTTTATCTGATCGCGGTCAGGTAACAAGAACGAATGAACTGGGTAAATTTACCATACTGGTGAATCCAACAGCGTCAAAGAAGAATCAATTAAACATATCCTGCGTAGGCTATAAATCGGTGACGTTGGTATTGACGGATGACAAAAGGGAGCTGGAAATAAAAATGACACCAAAAATTCAGGATTTAACCGAAGTTACGGTCAAGAAACAAAAGTACCACAACAAGAACAATCCCGCGGTAGACTTAATAAATAGCGTAATTGCAAATAAAAACAGGAACAAGAAAGAGGCATTGGATTTTTACGAAAACGAGAAATATGAGAAAGTTCAATTTGCAATAAACGATATTACACCTGATTTTAAGAAGAAAAAGATTTTCAAACATTTTCAGTTCGTATTCGACAACATAGATACACTCAAGAATAACGGGAAGAAAATTCTGCCCGTGTACCTGAAGGAAGAAATTTCAAAATATTATTACCAACGATCACCGAAGAAAGTGAAAGAAGTGGTAACAGCCCACAAAGCAGTATCGTTGGCAGGATTTGACAACAAGGGAATAGAGGATAATATCAAATACCTCTATCAGGATATCAACATATATGACAACAACATATCTTTTTTATCCACCCAGTTTTTAAGCCCGATAGCTAATTCGGCACCCTCATTTTACAGGTATTACATATTAGACACCATACAATCCGGACAGGACAAGTGTGTGAGAATGTACTTCGGTTCGCGCAATAAAGAAGATATGCTCTTTCAGGGCTATTTATATGTCATGTTGGATGGAACGTTTGCCATTAAACGGGTCGAGTTATCGGTGAGCAAAGATATAAACCTGAACTGGATAAACGATGTAAAAGTTGTCCAGGAATTTGAGAAGACTGAGAACAACAACTGGATGCTTTCGTCCGATCAGATTTCGATTAACTTTGGACTTACCAAAAAAAGCCGGGGCTTGTTTGGACAGAAAATCGTTTCATACAACAATTACCAGTTTAAGCCTTTGGGACAAGGAAACATGTTTAAGGGGCAGTCAATCCAGGTGCTTGACAGTGCTAAACGAAGGAATAATGAATACTGGGATTTACACAGGCAATTGAAACTCACCAATTCAGAAGCCGGTACGTATACCACCATGGACAGTGTACAGAAAGTGCCAACTTTTAAAAGAGCTGTAAACATAGCTACTGTAATATTATTTGGATATGAAGATTTAGGGAAGTATGAGATCGGTCCGGTGAATACATTTTATATGTATAACCCGATTGAAGGAGTCAGGTTGCGGTTTGGGGGAAGAACTACAGATAAATTCAGCAAGAAATTCAACCTGGAGAACTACGCTGCCTATGGATTTACGGATAAAAGGTTTAAGTACTATTTAGGAGGTTCCTGGTCATTTACAGACAGAGGATTATTGGACTTCCCGGTCAAGTCATTAAAAATGAGTTATCAGAATGAAACTCAATTGCCAGGACAGCAAATGCAGTTTTTGATGGAAGACAATTTTTTGTTATCCATAAAAAGAGGGATCAATGATAAACTCTTTTACAACAAGACATTCAAAATTGAGAACCTGAATGAGTTTGACAACCATTTCTCTTACACCCTGGGCTATAAGTATACCAACCAGGAACCAGGCGGGAGCTTACGTTTCAATTATACAGACTACCTGGCAGAACACAACGATGTCAACAACCTGAATATTTCAGAGTTTTATCTTAACCTGAGGTATGCCCCGCATGAAAGTTTCTATCAGGGTAAAACATTCAGAATTCCATTCTACAGCAAATATCCTATTTTTGAGTTGAGGTATAACGTCGGGGCAAAAGCATTGAAAAATGACTACAATTACCAGACACTTCGGTTCTCAATCCGAAAACGATTTTTATTATCCTTCCTGGGGTATTCGGATGTTGTATGGGAAGCCGGGAAGACGTTTGGTAAAGTACCTTATCCGCTCCTGAATATTCCCCAGGCCAACCAAACCTATTCATACCAGATAGAGTCGTACAACATGATGAATTTTCTGGAATTTGTTACCGATCAATATACATCATTACTGATCGATCATACATTCAATGGATTTTTCTTTAATAAGATCCCAATTATGAAGCATTTAAACTGGAGGGAAATAGTTACATGCAAGGTACTCTACGGGAATGTCACTAAAACGAATGATCCAAAATACAATACGGAATTATTCAGGCTGCCGGTGGAACCGGATGGTACACCAATCACCTACACACTAGGTAAAACCCCTTACATTGAAGGAAGCATAGGGATTGGCAATATATTTAAATTTTTCAGGATCGATTTAGTGAAGCGCTTTACGTATTTGAACAATCCACATGTTTCAGAATATGGAATCAGGATGAGATTCAGATTCGATTTTTAAACTTATAAGTATATTTTCAGTCAAATTAAACAAGCATTTTTTCACTTTTCATGTCCATTCATGTCAGGCACATAAATAAATGGCTTTCAATTAGCTTATAATGTGACAAATAACATACTACCTACAAAGGATTAAATTACTTTAAAAAACAGGTGGCAACAATACTTAATGAAACATATTGAAACATACTAAAACTTTTTTTGTATCTTTATATGTTTTTTCATTTACGCTAAAGCACGATACTATTTTAAGTCAGAATAAAGCATTTTTTCAAGGCCTTTGTTTGATATAATTACACTTTTAATTAAAAATAATTCACTTACAATACATAATCAACAAAATGAAATCAGAAAATAATCAATCGATTGGCGATGTTTTAAAAATCATTTCTCAAGACAGGGGACGAACAAATATACTTCGGAAATATGAACAAAAAACGCTGGCATTTCTGGTACAACGCATTCCATCGTGGCTGAGTTCTGATATGCTGACAGCAATTGGTTTCTTTGGAAGCATTATCATTTTAGCCGGTTTTATTTTAGCAACCTATTATGGTGAGAACTATCTTTTATTGGGTGTTTTTGGTTTTATGGTATGCTGGTTTGGTGACTCCCTGGATGGCAGGATTGCCTATTACCGGAATAAACAACGGAAATGGTACGGATTTGCGCTCGACATCACAGCTGATTGGATAGGAATAGTTCTTATGGGTTGGGGGTTTGTGATCTACATCGACAATACCTGGGAAATTCTGGGATTCTGTTTTGTGATCCTGTATGGCTGGGAAATGCTTACTACGTTGCTCCGGTACAAGATCACAAATACTTATTCGATTGATTCCGGTTTATTCGGCCCGACTGAAGTAAGGATTGTCATTTCATTGATCCTGATCTTGGAGGTTGTATTCAAGGGCTCCATTTTATACTCTGCAGGACTTGCCTGCGCCTTATTGCTCATTACAAATATCATAGACACTAACAAGTTATTAAAACTGGCAAATGATCGGGATATTAAGGAAAGAGAACAAAAGTAAGTCAAGTAAACTAATTGCAAGGATATTTGTATTTGCAAAAGCACAGGTTTCTGCTTTTATAGGTGGAATAACGGATTATGCTATAATGGTTTTCGTTACTGAGGTGTTTCATGTTCATTACACCATTTCGATTGTAATTGGAGGTATAATCGGCGCTGTGGTAAACTTCAGCCTGAACAGATACTGGACATTCCCCACAAAAGAGCTTCGTTATAAGAATTCGATAAACAAGCAGTTGCTGAAATTTGTATTGGTTGTCGCAAACAGCATTTTATTAAAATCATCAGGAACCTATTTGGTCACAACCTTTTTAAAGTTAGATTATAAAATAAGCCGGATTATCATTGACTTATTTGTTTCGATTGCCATAAATTACAACCTCCAAAAGCTCTGGGTATTTAAGACGATCAAGTAATTTTAAAAACAGCTTAACTTTAAGGCCTGTTCAACGAAAAATAACCATCCGTACATCAGGATGGAGTGTTGTGCAGAAAGAGAAATCACTTGTATTGATTTTAAGAAAAAGAGGTTGAAATGACCGTTCATTTTGGCTTTTTTCCCTACCTTTGTCGATAACAATTTATTTCTAACATTTATTTCTAACATTCAATTTATATGATAACACTTAAGCCTGCTTTGTTATGGAACTTTTTCCATGAAATAACCCAAATACCCAGACCATCCAAAAAAGAAGCACGTATCATTGCTTATCTGAAAGATTTTGGTGAAAAACACCAATTATCTACAAAAATCGATGAATCTGGAAATGTATTGATCAGCAAGCCTGCATTTGCAGGATACGAGAAAAACAAAACCGTAATTCTCCAATCGCATATCGATATGGTGTGCGAGAAAAACAGCGATGTGGTTCATAATTTCGACACCGACCCGATACAAACCTATATTGATGGAGACTGGTTAAAAGCAAAAGGGACAACCCTTGGAGCCGACAATGGCATTGGCATGTCGATGATGTTGGCCATACTTGCTTCAACTGACTTGAAACATCCGGCATTGGAATGCCTTTTTACAGTAGATGAAGAAACAGGATTAACAGGGGCCTTTGCATTGAAACAAAACTTCCTGAGCGGTGAGATATTGATCAACCTGGATTCAGAGGATGATGGCGAAATATTTGTTGGTTGTGCAGGAGGTATTGATACTGTAGCAAAACTCACTTACAAGACAGAAAAAACACCTGAAAACTATTTCGGCTTTACGGTTTCAGTCAAAGGCCTTCAGGGAGGACATTCCGGTGATGATATTGATAAGGGCCTTGGAAATGCAAATAAAATCCTGAATCGTTTCCTCTGGAGTCTGAATGCTACAATGGATCTTCGCTTATTCAGTTTCGATGGAGGGAACCTGCGCAATGCTATTCCACGTGAGGCAATTGCGACTTGTTGCGTACCATTTTCTGAAAAAGAAAACATAAGGATCCTGTTCAACCATTATGTCAGAGACCTTGAAATTGAGATTGGTGATGTGGAACCCAGGATGAAGCTTGAGTTGGAATCAGAACCGCTTCAAAAAACAGTTCTTGACAAGAAAACATCAAATGCATTACTGAACGTGCTCTATGCCTGCCCACACGGGGTAATAGCCATGAGCCGGGATATGCCGGGTTTAGTTGAAACATCGACCAATCTTGCCTCTATCAAGATGAAACCGGATAATATCATTGAAATAACCACCAGCCAACGCAGTTCTGTTGAATCATCCAAACATGATATAAAACAACAGGTAGAGGCTGCATTTAGCCTTACAAACGCAACCGTTTCACACGGAGATGGATATCCGGGCTGGAAGCCTAATTTAAAATCGGAGATTCTTAAAGTGGCAACTGACAGTTATATCAAATTATATAACGACCAACCTAAGGTACGGGCTATTCATGCAGGACTTGAATGCGGGCTGTTTCTTGAAAAGTATCCATTCCTTGATATGATTTCCATCGGACCTACCATGAGAGGCGTCCATTCTCCGGACGAAAGACTTAGTATTAAAGCCACACAAAAATGCTGGCAATGGTTGACAGATATTTTAGCACATCAAGGTTAACCGTCATTATCAAAACGAATAACTAAATATTTGTTAAACAAAAAGCCTGTTTTCGTTTTGATAAATATATTTATATACTTTTGCATACCGATCGTTCAGTACTTATAATTTTATGGATACAAGAGAATATATCATTGACAAAGCAGTGTCTCTATTTCTGACCAACAGCTACGAAGCAGTGTCCATAAGTGACATTAGTAACGCAATTGGTTTTACTAAAGGGGCTTTATATCATCACTTCAAGAACAAGGAAGAATTATTTAAAGCAGTTATAGACAAATGTCTGGTTATTAAAGAAATAGAATTCAATGAAAAAACAGGCACTTTGCTTGAATTTAGCGAAGCTTGTTTAAACAATGCTAAACAAACACTTCAAATTTTATTTAATTATACGCAAGGATTTGAAGTGATAAACTATTTGTCGCTCATTGCTGATAGTTTCAGGCATTACCCTGGTTTTGCGGATCAGAAAATAACGTTTATGTCAGCTGAAACTGATAAAGTCAGAAATATTCTAATAAAGTCCATCGAAAGAGGAGAAATTCGCTCTGACATTAACACTTCCTTAATTGCCCAAAGCTATTATTCAATCATGATAGGTATGGCTGCTCCGATTCTTCAAAATCAATCCATAGAACAGGCTATAACGAATCTTAGAGGGCAACTCGACCAGATGTATTTATTATTAAAGAAAGTGTGATTTTTTTCGTTAAATAGATACTGATCGTTTAGTATATAGGATACCAATCGTTCAGTATCTTCTTGTTTTCAAAACAACTGAAACAGTAATGAAAACCACATGTTCACGTCCACTTACCAAACGGAATGAACAGATAGTAATTTATGCTCACAAACAATTAAAAGATTCAATCAGAACAATAATTCAATTCGTATTTACTAATATACTTTGAGAATGTCCAAAAGATTTATAAGATTATTGATATGCATAATATTGTCAGTATTCCTTGGTACAAACACAGCGAATGCACAATTATTTCAGGATACCGCCACGTTGAATCTGATAAAGAAGGATATAGATTGCATTTACAATATGCAGTTTAAGGATAGCCAGGAACTTTATCTAAAAATCAGAAAGTCATATCCAGGACATCCTGTTTTATTTCTTCTCAGAGGAATGCAGACATACTGGAAAAATTATCCGTTGCTGAGTACAAATCCCGCCCACGTTTCATTTGAAGAAGATTTACGTCAATGTATCAGGATATCGGAGAGAAACAAGGTTCCTTCTTATGAAGCCGAGTTTTTACTGACGAACTTATGTGCCAGGGGATTGCTTTTAGAATATTACAATGAAAATAATCTCACGATGGACGTAATTCATATGGCAACTGGCACCTACCCCAAACTGAGGCATGCTTTCGATTTCACCAATGGCTGTACGGATTTACAGTATTATACGGGAGTTTACAATTATTACCGGGAGGCCTACCCTAAAGCAAATCCGGGTTACAAACCGTTGGTTTTCCTTTTACCATCCGGAAATATGCAAACCGGATTAAAGGAATTGCACAATGCAGCCATTAACGGAGTTGTATTAAGAGCAGAATCTTACTTTTTGCTGGCAGGAATTTATTTAAACTTTGAAAACAAATACCAACAAGCTGTCTATTATTGCAAGACTCTCTGCAAATTATACCCGGATAATGTGGTATACCTTGCCCAGTATATCAAAGATTTGCTTCTCTTGAAACAATACGATGAAGCCGAAAAAATGATCATTGCCTCCCGGAAAGAAACAGAAAATAAGTATTTCCAAGCGCAGCTTATCATTTTTCATGGCATTTTGCAAGAGAAAAAGTATCATGACAATAACCTGGCTGAACAATATTACCATTCAGGGATCAGCAAGGTATCTCTTTTTGGTGCGTACGGAAATGAATGCGCAGCCTACGGATATTTTGGTCTGAGCCGCATAAGCAATATCAAAAATGAAACTAGTACCGGTAAACATTATCGAGGAAAAGCCATGAAACTGGCTGCTTTCAAAGATACTAATTTTGACAAATAGTACGCACTTCTGAAGTTTTGAGCATTGAATATCTATATAATTAAATAGATTAGACCAAGTAGATTCGGGGCGAAGAGGGAATAACATCCACTATTTTTTTATGAAAGTAATAAAGAAAAAAATCAAATAATTTTATAAAAAAAAACAGGTATGAAAAAAACAATTTTAGTAACTCTGACAGTGTTGTCGTTTGTGGGCTGTAATCACAAAAAAATTGTAGAAAGTCCAACTGATCCTCAGGTAGTACTAGCCGAAGTAAGCAACGTGAAAAATTCTACCGATTTGCATTACAGCGGTAGTATTGAGGCATCTCAGACAATACCGCTTACCTTTCAAACTTCCGGCACAGTTCTCAAAGTATTCGTAAGTGCCGGTGACGCAGTTCACAAAGGGCAATTGCTGGGAACTGTTGATAAAGCAGATGCTCAAAACATGTACGAAGTGACTAATTCAAAATACCTTCAAGCCAAAGATGCATATAACAGATTAAAAGAGGTACATGACAACGGAAGTCTAGCAGAAATTAAATGGGTGGAAATGGAATCAAATCTGCAACAGGCACAATCGTCAGTGGCAATTGCAAAAAACAATTTAAGTAAATGTAATCTTTACGCTCCCGATAATGGGATTATTGGAAAACGGAACGTAGAACCTGGTATGTCATCTATTAGTGTTACGGCTCCGTTAGAATTAGTTAAGATAGAGACTGTGTATGTGAAAATTGCGGTAGCGGAGAATGAAATCAGTAAAATAAAAAAAGGCCAAAAAGCAAGATTTAAAGTATCGGCACTAGATGATAAAATTTTTGATGGTGTGGTTACGAATGTTGGAGTGGTAGCAGATCAAATCTCTCGCACTTACGAAGTGAAGATTACTGTAAAAAATTCAGGACTGTTATTAAAACCGGGTATGGTTTGCGATGTAAACTTAGGAATAACTGCAACTAAAGACATATTGACAGTAGCCTCCCAAGCTGTAGATAAGGATAGAGATAACAATACCTTTGTATTTGTGGTAGATCCAAAGCAAAAGATTGCAAAAAAAAGAATCATTCATATCGGTAATTATGTAAATGACAATATAGAAATACTTGATGGATTGAGTGTTGGAGAAAAGGTGGTTTGCGAAGGGAAACAAAAATTGTTGGACAACTGTAAAGTTACACTTTGATTATGAAACAGAAAAAGATTGGTTATATAGGATGGGCAATGCGTTATCACAACATTGTCTTCATTCTGGTGGGTTTATTCGTTATTTATGGAGCTTATGCTTTGTTTAACATGCCTCGAAACGAATTTCCGAACTTCACAATCCGGCAGGGATTAGTTATAGGAGTATACCCCGGAGCTACGTCGTCAGAAGTGGAAGAACAACTTACTAAACAGGTTGAAAATTACATATTTGGATTCAAAGAAGTAAAAAAGGCGAAAACCTACTCGGAATCCAAAGAAGGCATGATGATTATTTATGTAGAACTGAATGATAATGTAACAGATGCCGATGAATTTTGGTCTAAGTTGAAGCATGGACTAAATGAATTTAAATCAACATTACCCTCAGGCGTACTGGCTTTAATGGCTAACAGTGATTTTGGGGACACTTCGGCTTTGTTGATAACCTTATCGTCCGACACCAAAAGCTATAAAGACATGGAAAATCAGCTAAAGAAGCTGAAAGCAGAGTGTCGAAAGATTCCGGCAGTTTCTAAAATTAAAGATTCCGGTATTCAAAAGGAGAAGATTTACGTAAATGTTGAACCTGAAAAGCTAAACGAATATAATATTAAATCTTTATCATTGCTATCGGCCTACATGCCCAATGGAATGATTTCCCCGGCAGGTAAATTGAAAAATGGATTGAGTAATATAGCAGTACACTTTCCGGCTAATTTCGAATCGGAAAAAGATTTATCGGATCAGATTGTATTTTCAGATCCAACAGGTGGTGTGGTTCGCCTGAAAGATATTGCCAGGGTAGAACGTCGCAACGAAGATCCGGACAGTTATATCCGTCAGGATGGAAAGAAGACCATTCTTTTATCACTCGAAATGCAACATGGAAATAACATTGTACAATTTGGAAAAGAAGTAGATAAAGCATTGGAAGTCTTTAAAAAGCAATGTCCAAAGGATATCCAGGTTAATATAATTTCCAATTTGCCTCAATATGTGGATGATTCGGTAACCAACTTTATGCATGAATTTCTTATTGCCATCTTTGCAGTTATTTTGGTTGTCATGTTATTACTACCCAAACGGGTGGCCTCTATAGCCGGTATTACAGTACCTATTGCTGTACTCATTACACTCGGGGTTCTCTACTTTTTAGGGGTGGAACTGAACACTGTTTCGTTGGCAGGATTAATCATTGTACTGGGTATGATTGTTGATAATTCCATTGTAGTAATAGATAATTATGTGGAAAAGAAAGATCATGGAATGTCTTCCTGGCATGCAGCCATCAAGAGTGCACGGGAACTGGTAACACCAATTATTACGGCTACACTGGCCATTTGTATAGTGTATATTCCTTTGGGGAGTATGATACCCGGAACTGCAGGTGACTTCCTACATGTTTTGCCTATAACCATTTGTGTGGCATTGGTTGTTTCAGTGCTCGTTGCATTATTTGTTGTGCCTTATCTTAATTTTACTTTTATCAAAAAAGGATTGAAATCACCCGACGATAGCCCGGATAAGAAAAGTTTCCTGGATAGAATGCAGGGAGTTTTTGATGCTTTATTGGAAAAAGCGTTTCGAAATAAAAAGGTTACCATTGGCTTAGGAATAGCTTCACTTATATTGGCAGTTATCATATTCAAAACCCTGGATCAGCAGTTGTTTCCAACCGTAGAACGCAATCAGTTTGCAGTTGAAGTGTTTCTAAACAGAGGAGCTTCGCTGGAAAGCACAGCTAAAGTTATTGGCGTTCTGGAAAACACGCTAAAGAAAGACAAACGGGTAGTCACGGTAACCAGCTTTATTGGAACCAGTTCTCCCCGCTTCCATATGGCCTATGCACCTAATATGCCAAGCCCAAATTTTGGGCAATTAATGGTAAATACGACTACAAATAAGGCCACCGAAGAAATTTGCGAAGAATATAACAAGAAATTTGCCGGAGCATTTCCAAATGCTCATATAAAATTCAGACGAATGGCTTTAGCTCCAAGTAAATACCCAATTGAGTTGCGCATATCGGGTGATTCAATAGCAAATTTACATCGCGTGGAAGCTCAGATTGACTCGATAGTAAAACCAATAAAAGAAATCACATGGATTCGCTCAGACTGGGAACAAAAAGATCAAAATATACTGGTTGATCTTGATAAAGATAAAGCAACCCGCATGGGTTATTCCAAAGGTTTTGTAGCTACATCGTTATTGATGGGACTCAATGGAATTCCACTTACCACTATCTGGGAAGGTGACTACCCTGTAGCAGTTGAATTGACACAAGATAAGGGAGAGAGTAAAGATATCAATTTTTTAGGAAACCAAACTATTACTTCTCCTATGAGTTTTGCTTCAGCACCATTACGCTCCTTTGCCAAATTTTCACCTCAATGGACAGAAGGAAATATTGTTCACCGCAATGGAACCCGCACACTCACTATTCAGTTGGATATGGACGCAAAAACTGTTTCGTCTAATGTTCTGGACAGGTTAAAACCTCAACTGGATAAACTGAAACTTCCGGAAGGAGTGTCGTTAACTTATGGAGGTGAAATTGAAGGTCAAACAGAAACTTTCATACCAATGGGCATAGCGTTAGGGTTGAGTATTGTGATTATTTTCTTCATATTATTATTTCAATTTAAGAAAGTAAAACTTGCTTCCCTTGTCATGTCCACCATGCTATTAGGGTTGCCGGGAGTTGCTATCGGGTTATTCGTTATGAGATATCCGTTTAGCCTAACCGGTTTTATCGGCATCACCAGTTTGTGTGGTATCGTGGTACGTAATGGAATTATTCTTATTGATTATCTGCAAGAATTAAGAACAATAAACGGACTGAGCGTGACAGAGGCAGCTTTAGCTGCCGGTAAACGACGATTGCGCCCGATCTTCCTTACTTCTGCAGCAGCAGCAGTTGGTGTTATCCCTATGATTTTAAGCCGATCTCCACTTTGGGGCCCACTGGGTACAATAATTTGCTTCGGATTGCTGATCTCCATGGTACTTACCCTGTTTATTCTCCCTGTTTTATACACCATTATTTATCGCGATAAAAGAACAGGTAAATTGGTAAAAAAACACATCCCTTATAGCAACGTAAAAAAAGCTATTCCAGTAGTAGTTTTGTTTATGGCAATTGGAAGTGTTTTACCTACGGATATACATGCTCAAAGCCGTACACTCTCAATAGATTCATGCAAAACTCTCGCAATAAAAAATAACAAGACAATTAAAGATGCAGATTTTGATATAAAAGCCTCATTAGAAACAAAAAAAAGTGCTTATACGAATTATTTTCCAAAAGTAAGTGCAATGGGATTAGCCATGCGATCTGCAGATTATTTAGTTAAAGGAACAGTGCCGTCAATGAATCTACCAGTGTACGATGGCAATCTGGCTAATTTAGCGACAGCTAGTCAATATGCATATATTCCAAGTATTCCAATAAAAGCACTGGATTATTTGAATATGGCAAGTATTTCAATTGCTCAGCCGATTTATGCAGGTGGAAGAATTTTTAATGGCAATAAGTTAGCTAAGCTAGGTTATGAAGTCAGTAAGGAAAAGAAGTTGATGAGCACTACCGAGGTACTGGTTAAAACAGAAAACTTATACTGGAATACCATTGCACTCCAAGATAAATTAACAACACTGAATAGCTATGAAAAGCTACTCAATCAATTATTCTCGGATGTCAGTGTTTCTGTAAAAGCTGGGTTGACTCAACGAAGTGACTTGCTAAAAGTTCAATTAAAATTGAATGAGGTTGAAATGAATAAACTGAAACTAAAAAATGGAATTAGTTTGTCAACAAGAGCATTGTGCCAACACATTGGAATTGCTTACGACAGTACGTTGGTACTGGTTAAACCTTTAGTACCAACCGAACTGCCAATACAATCAAATAACGAAAAAAGTGATGTAGTAAAAAACAGGCACGAATACCAATTGTTGAATAAAGCATTAGAAGCCGAGAAATTACAAAAGAAACTGGTTTTAGGAGAATATCTTCCTCAACTTACACTTGGAGGAGTGGGCTTCGTAAATGATGCTATGAATAGTACAACGTCTAATGCAATGGCTTTTGTTTCAGTGTCAGTTCCTATTTCTGACTGGTGGGGAGGTTCTCACAAACTTAAAGAAAGCCAGTTTAAAATTGAACAAGCCAATAATAAACTAAATGAAACCAGTGAGCTTCTTAACTTACAAATAGCACAAACAAAAAACGAACTGAATGAAGCGAGGTTTCAAATTAAAACAAGTCAAGCTTCTATTGAGCAATCTAAAGAAAATTTGAAGATAGTGAATGACAATTATAAAGCGGGAGTCTCATCCATGTCCGATTTACTGGAAGCACAAGCATTGTATCAGGATGCTCAAAATCAATTCAACGATGCTGTTTGCATGTATAAAATAAAGAAAGCAAATTATTTGTCCGCCACTGGTAGCTATGAATAACTTCTGGACAATTGAATGGATTCAGGACAAATAATGAAAAATGATGAAATTCAACTAAATCGATAAATATTTTTTTCTGTATCTTTGCTTTCTCCAAAGACCTCTCCTGTAAATATTAATTATAAATACAGGAGAGGGATCGGAAGAACGTAATTAAGTTGTTTGAATTTATACCCAATGTACTCTCAAATAATCAGAATGTCAAAATACATTGTTATTCATCAATATACTCGCTTTATGTTACTATTTAATCGATAAATTTATACTGCTCTAATTGATACAAGAAAAGCTGAATATGCTGAATTATAAGAGATCACATTTCTTGCATTTCCAAAATAAATTATAAAAAACATGGAATCAATATCTCTTAAACAAGAGAATACACATACTCTCTTCGTTCAATTGAATATTTACGCTTGTAAAGGCTGTTGGGAATGCATTAAAGTTTGTCCCAACAAGGTAATTGACAGATCATTTTTATTTATTGCCAGTACATTAATCCATAAACAGGTACTTATGTACGATGCAGAAGAATGTACTGGCTGCCTGAAATGTATGGAAGTCTGTAGATTCGATGCAATTCATCAACTATAAACAATAAATCACATGAAACGCCTGTATAAGTACCTACAAAGCAATTTAAAAACTATTGTTGAAAAGAAGAGAATTCAAAGCTTAAAAAAGAACCTTTATAAAACAAAACAAAAAACGTTGAAAACAAATTATTAATGCCAAAAATAAAAAATATCTTAATCAATACAATGAAAAAAAACATTTTAATACTTTCCAAAATATATTTGTTATTTATAGTTATATTTATAGTCCAGAAACCCTTATTCATGATGTATTATCATGAATTATATAAGGGAGCAAATTGGCTTGATTGTTTTAACGTCATGCTTCACGGATTTAAATTAGATGCTTCTATGGCGGGCTACCTAACGGTACTTCCCGGATTATTGTTAATTATTTCTCTTTGGGTTGAATCACGATTTATAACAAAAATTGAAAAAAGTTATTACGCATTGATTTCCATTGTTCTATCGATAATTTTCATTTCTGATTTGGCATTATATCGTTACTGGGGTTTTAGGCTTGATTCCACCCCTTTATTATATATTCAACATCCAAAAGACGCCTTTGCGAGTGTTAACTGGCCTACAGTTTTACTCGGAGTCCTATTCATAATTTTTATTTCTATCTCCCTGTATTTTTTATTTTACAGGCTTATAATTCACGAAAATAAAACGTTGAGTTCTAAAGCGCATAAAATTCAAGTAGCTTTAGTTCTCCTTTTACTCACGGGAGGATTAATCATCCCGATACGGGGAGGATTTAATGTTTCGACCATGAATACCGGAGAAGTTTATTTCAGCAAAAATATGGAGCTCAATCATGCAGCTATTAACCCTTCTTTTAGCTTATTCGAATCACTTACCCTTGAACAGCATTTTGACAAACAATATCGTTTCATGAATGCTGCCGAGGCAAAAAAGCAATTTGCGGAATTGGTGGATAAGCCTGCATTAGAAAACATCCCTACTCTGTTTACGGTAGAACATCCAAATGTGGTATTTGTCGTATTGGAGAGCTTTATGTCAAAGGACATGGAATGTCTTGGCGGTTTACCTGATGTAGCTGTGCGGTTAAATGGGTTGTGTAAAGAAGGGATTTTATTTTCAAACTTCTATGCCAATAGTTTCCGGACAGATAGAGGACTGGTATCAATCTTTAGTGGTTATCCGGGACAACCTACCACATCCATTATGAAATATACCCGCAAGTGCCAGTCATTGCCATCAATTCCAAAGTCTTTGAAAAAGGCTGGCTACAACCTGGAATACTATTACGGCGGGGATGCCGATTTTACGAATATGCGTTCGTATCTCATATCGATGGGTATTGATAAAATCATCTCCGATAAAGACTTCCCGTTGAAGGATCGAATGAATAAATGGGGAGCTCCTGATCATGTTGTTTTTAACCGGGTGGCATCTGACATTAGCAAAGAGCAGAAAGAACCGTTCATGAAAATAATTCAGACACTCAGCAGTCATGAGCCTTTTGATGTCCCGTTTCATAAACATAAAAATCTTTATTTAAACTCAGTGGCCTATACAGATAGTTGTTTAGGAAACTTTATAGACAGTTTCAGGCGAACAACATACTGGAAGAACTCAATAGTCATTCTGGTACCCGATCATGCCATGCGTTTTCCTGATAACCTGGATAACAGATCCATTGAACGCCATAAAATCCCGTTGTTGATTATTGGCGGAGCAGTAAAAGCTCCTTTGATTATTGATACGTACGCCTCTCAAATTGATATTGCAACAACGTTGCTAAGCCAATTAAACCTTCCTCACGCTGATTTCAAGTTTAGTAAAAATATTCTGAATCCGGCTTCTCCTCATTTTGGATACTTTACTTATCCGAATGGATTTGGCATGCTGACACCCCAAAATCAATACATTTTTGATTATGAATCGAAAACCACTTATATGAATGCAGGACATAAAAATGAAAATAAAATGAAAGCCGAGGCATTTCTTCAAACACTTTATGATGACTTGGAGAAAAGATAGCAAGTCGGATCATTGACACAAACAAGTAACAATTAGCAATTTCCCCAACAACAATTCTACCAGTTTTTTCGCTATCATTTGTCCATACTTT
>Ga0302285_10000553_pt1 | contig 20320 bp, 24 predicted proteins | sample III_Fen_E2_2_FD_200455 | JGI IMG/M metagenome (GOLD analysis project Ga0302285, IMG submission 200455) | Peat permafrost microbial communities from Stordalen Mire near Abisko, Sweden - III_Fen_E2_2 | ecosystem: Environmental > Terrestrial > Soil > Wetlands > Permafrost | place: Sweden: Abisko... | reverse complement strand
AATCTCAAACCATTCTTCGACAATAACACAGGCGAGAAGAACATCGTGAATATCAATGTACACAACTTCGACCCTATCATGTTAGTGTCTCGGGATGATCTTCGAGACAATGGCCTTTATGCAATCGAGATGCGCGCCTTTGTCGACTTGGAAACTTAATCAGAAAAAGAGTTCTTTCCGCGTGTATCTATTTTTTGTTCGAAACCAGCAACGTTTTATATTTCTTGGGCAGTGGCAATCGGGCTACTTTAAGTTTGTCTCCATATAATGCACCCATTTGAAATAAACCCTTTGATATCCACGGCTCGGCTTCTATCAAGTCACTCACCTTTTGACAACAGATTTGTCCCTTCTCATTACTATAGTACACTCGGTAGACCCCATATAACTGCATCATATAAATACACATTACACACGGTCGCGAGTTTTCCAAACTTCCATTGATGTTAACTCTGACCACTAATATATTACATCGTGGTACCTTTTTGCAAGCCCCGTAAAACGCAATGACACTTATCCCGCAAATAACCCAATGACTTTGCTTCTGCATGGATCGATGGTACATCAAATCCATAAATACTATTACCATGTTCATTCTTCCCGATATCACAAATCTTGCGACCTGATTGTGAAAATAATACTGCTCCATGTCGGGAACCAACAGTCGACTGCATTGCCATTCTTGTGGCCTCGTCTACCAACTTACGCAAACTCGCCGATAACTGGTCGATCGCCTGAATATTCAACATATATTACACAAGTTTGGTTTTTATATGAAAAGGACCAGATTCAAGTAGTTTAACTAATTCCATATAGAAAGCTTCGACTTTATCTATCTGGTCGCATATCTGTTTCTCGGCATTCTGAAAATACTTGAGATTATCGCTACCAGGAACAAAATCAGTAATGTTAATGTCGATGACGGGAGCTGCAGGTAAAGCCGAAAACTCAGTAAATCCCGCGAAATCCAAGAAGTCCCGAAGAAACGTCAATGTCTGTTCTGGTCTGCATAACATTCCCCTGGTTACGCTAAGGTCATAATTGCCGATAACCAAACTAGAATAAAAGTCAGGACTCTCTGATTTAGGTACCCCAACAATAAAGTGCTCGTATTCTTTCTTTTGTATGTATCTGGTTGCATCTAATATACGCTCGAATAACTGATCGGCAATATCAGATTGCGAAATTATAGACGTCATTAATAATTCCACAACTCGGGTTTTCGCCATTCTTCGCAGTGGCAGCATTTCGGGATACATCGTCTTAATAACATGATCGGCATTTTCAGTATTTTTGAGCTCTGACTCCAACTTTCGACATCTTTTGAATCTTTCGATCCCGCCCCCGATATACACTTCGCACTTTGGGCAACCTCCCAAAAACAGGCTAGTTTCTTCCATTATAAAAAAAGAGCACAAATCGTGCCGAGCATTAGTTATTTCTTCTTCATTGAGGTTTTCACATTTTTTCCCACAGATACAATTGCATCTATTCCTTGGTTGACCTGAACGATATTTTTCGATGACTCTTTCTTTTTCTTCATCAGTCGTTCGAGTTCAGCTTTAATCGCAGTGTGCTTGTCCATACTTATATAATCGGCTAAAAAAGACATTTATTTCGCGAAAGACATCTATTTTCCCGCTAAGAACTTATCTACTTCTGATGATAGAATATTATACGCTCGGTTTATTTTGGGTTGATGTTTTCTTATTTTTCTGCTTATTTCGGCTTCTAAAGTTTTAACTTCATTTGCAATCTTGTTAAACGTGACAAACCCGTAGATTGCAATGGCTGCTGTAACTGTGGTAGTAGTTAACACAAAAAGATCGAGAATAGTATACCCAAACATACTTTATATTTTCGAACCTGTATCTTCAAATTGAATTTCAGCGCTAACTGACCTAATCGAAATCAACTTTGGATTATATTGTTTGGGAATAAATATCTGTAACTTATAGCGATCGCGATCCGATAAACATGTCAGGTAACGTAAGTTGCGCATATATGGGAGAAGTATAACCGTGTAATTACTTTCTCTGATTGTCAGGTGGGTTATTCGCTTAATACCAAATCTGCATTCGAGGTATCTATCCCATTCATCCACGATTAATTCTTGGGGTCCGAAACCATATATAGCCTTAACTGTTCTTGCAGTAATGTACAATCTCGCAGATCGGTATATACATTCGGCAAGTTCATCGAAGTCAGGCTTGGACAATATATACCCAGAGAGGGCAAGCCATCTTATTCTTCCGCGGACCCAATACCAAACATAGTAACTCTTTCCATAAGCGTGGTTACGAGTAAAGTTTATTGTTGGTAAACTCGATACACCCAGTGATGACATAACTTTACATGCGTTTTATTTTTGCAGAAATGAGATTATCTCAATTATTATCTCAACGGGTATCATGCAGTATATCAAAAAATATAGCTTTTAATTAAATCGCAATATAGAATAATCAGAATCTTCAGGATCTTCGTCGCCCTCAATGCTATGAACCCGATCCAATATATTTTTATTCAAAACGCCCAAGAGTTGCCCGAAAGTCAATACTCGCAACTTTGGTAAATATTGCAGGGTTTCAACGGCGAATCTACTACACTCCAACTTATATAACTTCGGCAGATTAGTGTTAATTATACTCGTTGTATTGCATTTCAAAGTCATCAACTCTTCGGCAAATCCACTGAAATCATGATAATATCCCGCATTTGAGTCATGGGATATTTTGAAGTGACGCAAGTTCGGCATTTTAGGAAATCTTGGAATTTGATCATTGCGGGTTACCTGGACTATAAACTTGCGTACTCTGGTTAATTCGAAAACGCTTTCGAAAGATTGATATTTCCACCTGTGAAGTGTCATCTTCTCGGGTCCCTCTCTGATGATCGATCTGATGTCACTCCTAGTTATAGAGGGATGACTCGAAACGCAGCATTCATACAATTGGTCTATCTGCTTGTCTGATAATTTGGTAATGTTGGAATGTACGGCTTTTATCGAATACAACTGGAGTTTGCCAGATTCGGAGGACATCTTATACGTTGCCTTATTAGCGACGAGCGTATGTTTCTGTTGATGTATTATATACTCGCGCGACAATCCTATATCTTGGGCTACTTGTATGCGACACTTCCTTCTTAAATAAGATAATATAGCATGTATTATCTCGCGGGGCAAAGATAGATCCATCGAAGGTTAATAGGTTATTTTTTTATTTTCAATTAATTTATAACACAACGACCGCAATGTCCGATAATATGCCACATGAACTCCAAGCACTGATACCAGGCAATATCTCGGAGTGTTCACTGATATCAGCAGGTAAGTCAACTACATGTTTTCCTGAATCTATCTTGGATTATATTATTCCTGGGGCAAGTCAAAAACCAGAAGTTGAGCAAGAGTCCATTGTCGAGAAATTAATGGAAAAAACAGGTTGCCAAGATCAGAGATGTTTGTTACTTTCGGACTTTATTTACGATAAGATCCCGGCAACCGAAATAAAACAGAGCTTAGAGCGTGATTTCAAAGTAGGCGGACCCAAAGATTCTTCGTTGCTCACAAACGTAAATATTGATGGTGTCATGAAACAATGGGCGTTACACTTCAAAGATTTCTACCCTTGCAGGTTTTCCATGAGAAATCATGAAGAAGTACAAGATGAACTTGCTAAAGTGAAATTCCAAGATCTATACAATAAGGGATTTCGCACTTTTGGTTGCGTGTTAAATACCGATACATATGATGGTAGAGGTATTCACTGGATGGGACTTTTCGTGGACATGCGAGATAAAGTATGGGAAATATGTCTCTATAACAGTAGCGGAAGACTACCACCAAAAGAGTATGACACCTGGATGGTTCGGCGGAAAATCGAACTTGAAAAGATTGCACCTCCTGGAGTTAAAGTTGTTTTAGCGCCAATGAACCGGATTCCACACCAAGAACTGGACACAGAGTGTGGGGTATATAGTTTGTTCTTCATTTGGGCGAAGTTGAATAAGCAGATGACCGAGGTATTCCATAAGGGCAAAATTCGGGACAAGTATATGTATGAGTTTAGGCAACATTTGTTCGATGACGGCAAGCACCCGGAACTCAATGGAGTCAAGAAGTTTAACTTCGATATTTACTCCGATGTATTCTTGGCGGGCAAAGGCAAATAATCGAATCCGAAAATATCTACATTAAAAAAAGAGTCGACCAATTCATAGACCAAGATGAGTAAAACTGTATATTGGGTTGCATCAATATGTGCTTGCGGAAAGTCAAAATGTAAAGAACCTAATGTAACATTTTACTTAGATCCAGTAGAATTCAATCGCGACTCCCATAACCACGGATATATTGAGGTATATGACACTGGTTTTCTGGAAGTGGAAGTAGGGGATACTATATATTGGACAGCCGGTATTCATGGCTGTAATTGCGGAACGGCAACTTGCGGTGTAAAACCTGTGTTGATGAAAGTTAATGATCATCCCGTTTATTATTGCAGTGATAGTGACGAAGAAGATGGAAGTATTGTATATAATTGTGGTGGATCATTCGATGTGCCATTTGATGACTAGTGTAATTTTATTATAAAGATATTCACCTGAAAATAACGATGTCTCAATTACCCACAGATGTTTTTGCCGTTGTTATTTCATTTTTGCCATATTTTGTAGATCGTCGACGAGTGATAAACATAAACTCGAATACAAGAACAGAGTTATTGTCTGGGTGGCCTGATCCTGTTACTTATCCATACACTGATATGTACTTTGTGAATGACCCACTTGACATGGAAAAAGCCCGAAGATGCCCATTCAAGTTGCAGATTGCCCTGAACGCTGATCTTCTAGTAAAAAACAATATTGAGTATCTTGCTGGCTTGGATATACTCATGGTGTACAATTTTAGACCTAAGGAAAGTCATCGATTTAAAGAACTCCGCAATATCCCAAGTCTCAAATATATTGCGGTAGATCAATCATTTGAAGGTCCCAAATATATCGAGTTGGGTCAATTATTTAGGAGTTATCAGAAGGAAAATTACCAAGAAGGGGTGACTACACTCGACTTTGAGATTAACAAAAACATCTCGTATGTTTATAGAAATATGCACACTTACTTGGGTAAAAATGGTGTACTTTGGGCAACCTTAGGTGAAGAAGATCCGTCCACGACAGGTTCGCGAACAGTATTACCTGTTGATTGTATACGGTTCCTCGTTAGTGTAAATAAAGCTACAATCAAGGAAATCCATATAGATTGTGCGCCCATGTGTACAGATACCATTACAGAATTACCCATCAAGGATCTTAAAGTTATAGAGAAAGTCATATTCTATAACTCGAGGTTGGTCATACCAGATAAACAAAAAAGACAGGGTGGGGGAAGTCATCCGAGGTGTATGGCTCCAATTTCGCCGACATTGACCGAATTAGTGGGAGTTTCACTTGGATTTCAAAAATGTAATCTGGTGAATTTACGAAGGTTAGCCTATATTGGTCCCCGTACTAGAATATATAAATGTCGGGGTATCCTTGATATGCTTTGTGATGTTTGTAAAACTCATAGAAATATTATTGAATATTTACCAGATCGTTATCAATAAAAGGATAAACTATCTATAGATGCATAAGACTGTGAGGTTTATTTCGGATGATTGCGAGATACATAATTCCCAGTACAATGACCCCGAGAAGATAGAGGAAAGGATATTATATTGGACGCGAATGGTGCAAGATGGTGTAAAATATAGGATACCCACGAAGAATGCCGCAACTCAACTCGAGTATTGGAGTCAACAAAAGGTAAAATGTGCAACCACTGAAGTCCGCAAACAATCTCAAAATCCCAATGACCTGAGGTTAACGGAAGTTGTATGGATCCGCGAATAAAATGATTTTATATTTTTTGACCAAAAAAGAGAGTAATGTTTACTTCGTAGGAACCTTCAAGGACTTGAGCCATTCTACTGTTTCATCATTCCCATTTTCTCCAGCAATTCTAAGAACTTTTTTATAAATCTTCGAGATATTAACATGACCTAGGGTATAGAGCCACTGCATTTTCTCAATCTGATCTTCTTGACAAGCATTGACGAACGCAGAATTACCTACTGCCTTTGGTGAAATGAATCCCAATCTGTAAAACAACTCTGCAACTTCGAAATCTCCAGTTTCACAAGCTTCAGCGAAATGCTCAGATTGGATTTTAGCCTTTAATTTTTGGTACACAGACCGGGTTTCGACAATTTCATTGAGGGTACAGAGCCACTTAATCAACTCTGCATTATTTTCGCGACAACCAAGTTCCATCAAGTTATTTACATGGTCCAGAATTCGGAACTCCTTACATTCATAGATCCATTCAACTACATGCATGCGCCCTTGTATGCCAGTCGCCATAGCAAATTGCTCATATCCAACATGAACGTGCTTGGAAGTGCACATCCATTTCAGGAGTTTAAGATTGCCGCTCCTGATAGCTACGTTGAATGCACCCTGAGCATTCTTTTCAGACATACAAGCCTTGTTTATGGAATATATCCACTTCACTAACTTAAGCTTGCCGGAATTGCAAGCTTCTTCGAAGTAAAATATGTATTCCTCTTTACTAATAGTAATGCCAAGTGAATGCAGCCATTGTGCAATCTCAAAATGCCCATTTTCACAGGCAATTCCAAATAAGGACTTGTTGTCAACGGAGCCATTTTTGGCATGAAGGTAACGGGCGATGTAGAAATGTCCATCTCTGCAAGCATCCTTGACGCCCATCTTGGGGCGATAATTCTTGCTGAATTCAAGGTAAACAGAATTCTTACAAAGAAGTTGATAATATTCTTGACATGTTCACGCAAGGTTGACCAAGTCAAGCCCATCAATGTGTGCTAAAATCTGATACTTGAATACGTCCATTAGTAATATTTAACGCACATTCAATTATATTTCTCTACCATGTGCCAGAATGAATCGCCCGTAAACTCTATATACCCAGGTCTGTGAATAGTTCTATATACAGTTGGCGGATTATACACTACACGTGCATGAATATCCCTATCTGCCAACTCTGGGGGTAATACGCAAAATAGCTTATTTCCTATTCTTACAAGCCTCTTTGCCTTTCCGATTATCTCGGCTCCCTGAATATCCCAATCCAGGTTATAGAACACGTTAAAGAATGTACGAAGTTCGCCCTCGCTGTATATATGTCTATTCAACTGGTATATCATTTTAAGCAACCCAATGCCACAAAGTCTATTGTCTCCCAAATATACGGGTAAGTTTATCGGATATCGGCTGCCTTTGTGTAACCCAAACTTGTGTATGAACTTCAACTTCATATATGGGTTTTTTATGAAATCATATACTTCTTCTGGGTTATAAAATACATTCAGGCAATCTTGTTTGTCTTTTGCCTGCAAACTTCCAAGTCTACCTATGTTTATTGTTTGTGGTAATACCAGCATGCCGTAGTTAAAATGCTCCAATGCCCACTTTGCTAGACCTGGAATATCTATGATCAAAGAAGCATTATGAGGATTATATATGGGGTAATCGCTGCCGACCAAGAAACTTCCATAGTTATTTCTTATTTTTTCTTTACCATCGACGGATATGTGCTGCGTGTTTAGTAACATTATTTCAGGTTGCATTTTATATATTTCGTTTATTTGGATCTGACATACGGTTATCGGCTTATTTCGCATTATGTAATCGTATAACCCGGGTCCACTGAAAAATATACCTCTGAGACCACTCTTTCTGGGATCTCCCCTAGATAGGTCTATTTCAACTTCGACAGTCCCCGAGATTTCATCAGGTTTCACAGATCTGAATCCAAGTAATTTAATAAGTCCCAACACCTCTCCTAAACTTCTCCTGCATTTTCCGAAATGTGAATTGTTGATGAAGTCATTTATCAGATGGGAGATCGGTACATTGATCTTGAAGCCCCCACACGTAAACGCGTATTCAGAATCGATTGAGCGCATTTTGTGACATAATCTCCAGTTCTTGGTTTAAATCGTAAATCGGAGTATTATCTTCCAGTAAATACATTTACGCCAAGACATGCATCTTCGAAGACTCGCGCCTTTCGTATCTCTATGTTATTTTTGCACAATTCATTACTCATCAGGTCGTATAGCCATTTTGTCATTTCGATAAAATCAGACATCATGAAAGTATAATTAGTGCTCGGTTTGTTTAATTGGGCGATTCGAAGCAGTTCAAAAAATAGACCGATCAATACGAACCAAACACCCCCATAAGAAGTGCTATAAAGCAGAGCGTGAATAACTGTCTGGGATAAAACATAATTGTGGTTGCGCAAAGTAAAGTTACGATTACAGCAAGCGGATTCACACCTACCATCAATGAAAATGGCAATGCAATAAATGTACCTAACGCATTAGTAATTAAGTAGGCTTCAACTCTATCTTTACTGTTAAGTTTGATTTCAGGTCGTTGATTAGTTTCAGGAGTTCTCATGTTATATGTTCTTTTAGATACAGTGGTAAAAATCCTACGCAAAAGTGACATGCGCAATCTTAAAGTCAGCATCTTAGTATACTGCCTGGGAACTTCAATTAAAAAATAGACCGATCACTCTGCGATTTGGATAATGTCGTCGAGCCACATTGCATTTTCTATCTGACAATTGACACGAGCATTTCTGCTGAGAATAGTTAAATCTGTACCCGCAGCTGCACCTAAGTCATATAACCACTGTGCAGTTTTGAGACGACCATACACACATGCGGTTTCAAATGCATGACGACTGGCATAAATAATACCAACAGCGTATAGCCACTGTGCAACTTCGGGACCACAACTTATACACGCCGAATCAAACATATCGTCAGTTACGCGTATTCTGCCGAAGCTATATAACCACTGTGCAACTTCAAGATGATTGCGTTTACACGCACATATAAATGTATGTATATCTCCAACATCAATATACGTGCTCTTTAGGCTGTAGATCCATTTCGCAAATTGTAATTGACCATTTTCACATGCTTGAGGAAATAACCAACTCAGTCGAGTGGTCTTTATGCCAAACTCATTACATATCCATTTCGCAACCTGGATGTGACCTTCTCTAGAAGCATATTCGAGCGCTTCTTCATGTTCTTTGCGCGTCGTGCGAAGAATGGTACATAACCATTCCGCAACTTCGACATTGCCGTGACCTCCGACACGCTCAAAGTCTTTCGGCGATATTTTGATGTTGCCGAAACTGTGCAATAGGATCATAGTTTCTAAGTAACCGTGGTAACTCGCGATGTGAAATGCCAATTGTAGTTTCTCCACATTTATATCGGCAACACTATACATCCATCGTATTATATGTAGTTGATTATGGCAGCACACGGGGATAAATATCCTCTTAATTTTTGATGCTCTTCGTTTGCGTATTTTACTATGCGCCCATATAGCAGTCTGAAGGTATCCATCTCTGCAACTAGAGCCTAGTACTTCATAAATTTCGTGATCCAGACGAAGACGCTTTGCGTATTTCATATAAATCGGATGTACTTTGGTTGCTGCGTGTATGACGCGACAAGTCCGCGAAAGTATACATAAATCCACAATATCGCAAAATGGCAGTATACAGTGTTCTAGGACGTCTTGCATCTTTGGCTGATATATCATTTGACGGATTCAATTAAAAAAACAGACATTATTGAAGCAGATTAGATTCGTATAATCTCTTCAAGCCATTCAATCATTCGACATGTGTCATAACTACCTGCGAAGTTAGGGATATCGATATGAGTTTGGGGGTCTGGGACATGAAGATCATAGAGCCATTTTGCAATTTCTAGATGCCCCTTTTCGCGCGTGAATTCAATTATCTGATTGATATTTTTAACGGAACGCAGTCGTCGTACAACCGCGAGCTTCTCAAGGTTATACGCTGCTGAAAGTGCTCGCTCAATTTGGCTACCATCTATGTGATCGAGGTTATATAACCATTGAGCTAGTTCGAAATTGTTATTTTTGCACGCGTCTATGAACGCATGATCGAGAATCACTGCACGGGTTTTCTTGTTTTTTGATTTGTATATCCACTTCGCCAAGTCAAACTCCTTCCATCTGCAGGCGTATTCGAATGTAACAGTATTATCACCAGCATCGTGTAAATATTCTGCGATATGCATCAAACCTTTATTGTACGCGTCAACAAAATCGATGGAACTTAAGCGATATTTTGTGATATGTGCCAGTGCTTTTTTCGCAATAGGTGCCTGACAGAGTTCTATAAAAATCAGTCTATCTTCATGCATTTTGGACTTGTCATCGAATTTGTTTATGTAATGATCCGCGAACTCAACATAAATCGGGGTTTTACGAATAGCGACGTTGATTGCCTTGTTGACGGACATTAACCACGTAAGTTCTCGGATACCACAGAATGGCAATATACAATGTTCTAGGACGTCTTGCATCTTTGGTTGATATGCCACTTGGCAAATTCAATTTTATAATTTTTGATTTAAAAAAAGTATATTGTTGTGTGGGTTAGAGGAGTATCATAAGTATGCTAAGGAAACTGGCTTAGCAATGATTTAAACACTCTACCCGAATGATAAAATTACTCGGATTATGTTAGTTTGATATATGGTAAGCGGGAGCCGACACTCTTCTCCTTCCCAATATCAAATATTTTTTTAGCGTTAAAGTTTATGGCGATTAGACCATCTTTATTTTTATCGTATTTCCATGCAAGACCATAAAATGTTGAGACGATCCGTGAAGCTGCCGTAATAAAGTCGCGTATATCGGATTTACCAGTAGGTATAATCTCGGGTACATCGTTCTTATATACTTTGCCTAAATTAATATAACATCGCTTCATTTGATTTACCAGTTTTGTGTACTCATCTGGACCTTTAATATTTCCCATTATCACATGTGGCAATATATAGGTTCCACGTCTCGTGTCTGGAAATTTACGAAGCTCAGACTTTTCCATAAATGTTACGCAGAATAGGTGCAAATCGTAGATAGACTCATCCACATTATTATTTTGGCGACCTTTCTCTTGTCGCTGCATATCTCTGGCTCTTATCACTTGGAGCGACTCTTTCGGATCACCATATGCAACAATTCTTCCGATTTCCCGGAATCGCCGTCTTACACTATTCCTGAAATATGTCTTAACGTATTTAGCGTCAATATACCGAGAGTCAATACCATAATATTCTTGCAGCTGGTATTTTGTGTAAGAGAATTCTTGAGTGGTTGATAGAGGCGGCACTGCATTACCCAACTCAACTTTTTGTTTTCTCAATTCAAAGAAGGTTCTCTCTTCAGGTTCCAGGTTAGGTGCTTCTGCGATACTTTTGTACTGCGCATCTTTTCCTGATTTTACATATTCGTTGAAGGATTCTCGGACTTCTTGATTGTCGTCTAAATCTTCGTCATCGGCAGCTTCACGCATCACACATATTTTAGCCCCGATTGCTTTGAAATAACCAAGCATAACACTAATAAGATTATTCTTACTCAGGTTGATAATACGCTGATTTTCGAGGTACAGAATAAAACAGGGAGTTTCATAAAACTTTAGCATTCCGTTGACATCGTAAGTATGATCTAGCTTAGAAAGTGTCGTATCATGTAAAGCTTCATTGCTACTCTGAATATAGGCTCTTATATCTTCGGTTGTAGTAGGTAGATTGTTGCCAACTCGGTTAAAATGTATATTAATTCGCTTACTTGCCAGGTTACGCACTCTCATAAGCATCTGCATACAATCTTCGACTGGGCATGATTGATCGATAAACATCGCATAGATACAGTCAAAGTGTTTCTCTTCGAATGATATACCAGCGGATATAGTCGGAGTGTAAATAAGTATATCATAACCTTGCCAATAAGTATTCACATCAGCACACTCGGTTTTCTTCAACTCAGTCGAAGTTTTCTGAGTAATCAGATTTATCGCCTTGTATTTGCTCCCGAATCTATCGGTCAACATAAGTTCGATGGCTTCTGCATATGTTCGAGAATTAGTAGGAATTACTATCTTACGACCAGCTTCAAGGTCTCTGCACATATTTTTTAAGAATAATCCTATGTCAGTAGTGATATTGCAAACATCTCCAATCGCATTCATGTAAGTATTCCTGTGTAAGAAGAAATCAGCATCAAGTCGAATAGATTTAATCACATTTACAGTTCGTTGAGACAGGTGTGCATCCATGCAGATTATCTTTTTAGCGTGCTTAACCAGATAAGTAAAGATTCCCCAGATCCTGGCTTTATTAGATTTTACATAAGGTGAGTCAAATTGGCCGAGGATAGACTCGCATTCATCCAGTACAAGTAGAGCTGGTCTTTCGTTGGCGATTGCATATCTGTGTAAACTTTCAACTTGGACGATAAGTCTATTCTGATTCAATGCTCCGCTAACCGAGTTGTATGAAATAAATCCATCTTGACCAAACACTCCATCTAGTGTAGCAGTAAATGCTACTCTTGGTGATAGCATGATTATACGATCTGACGACAATGTTTCTTTGGGATATTCCTTGTTTATGTACCTTCTGAGTTCCTTTGTTTTACCCATTTTCATGTTCGCCTGAACTAAGATTACATCTTTATCTGTCTCAAACTCACGCATAACGGGAGATGAATATACGTGGGAATTCGAAACTTGCACAGTTTGCTTGAAATGAGCCGAATCAACAATTTTATCGAGAAGAACTATACCACTTTCAGCTCTGGCTTTAATGGAAAGTGAATGGTGCGTTTGCCCGAAATTCTCACCAAGGGTGCCAACGACTATGCCAGATTTACTTTTATCTCCACCTCCCTCAATAGAATTCTTACGATAGCAGTCAAAGACAAGTTTACCATTAGGGTTCATGATTAGAAAAGATGCATCTTTTTCGTGAAGACGTTCACATATCCGACAATATCCTGGTTTGACTCGGTCCAAGTCAATCCTTCTCCCGACACACTTCCTCAACTCAAAATCGCCAATATAGTCGCGAGCCAATTCAAGTGCATGCATAACTTCTTCACTTTCCAGTTCTCCATCACTAACTTGTGGAATATCATCGGCGCCAAAAGATTCAGCGAGATAACACCCAGTAGTATAGGTAATAAAGGAACACTCGGGATGTTCTTCATGTTTGGCTCCCGAAATAATACGCTTATATCGAGGCTTATCTTCATTTTCCTTAAAGCAACCCGCAAGTCGGAAATGTTGAACCGATCTATAAATACCGGAGTCAACATATTTATGGAAGCCCGCATCAAGCTGACTGTAAAATATATTGAACATCTTTTCTACTTCTCGGTTGTTTTCGAAGCAATAGTTGTTAACAATAATGTGATATGATAACTTCTCTCGGTTGGACGAATCAGTAATTACAAAGTCATCGGGAGTAAGAGTAAAGCCGAGTCTCACGGCAAATGCTATTTCGACGCATTTTTTCATACTATCCAGAATAACCTTAAAACTCTTACGACTTCCTAGATAGTTCTTGGCATCGATATCTAACCTGAATTTTTGCCTAACTCCGCCACAGATAACTTCATGGAAGCACCTCTTCTCTTTGCTTAAACTCGCAACATGCGCCAAGTAAGCTTTGGTGTCCTGAAAAACATAATATTTTGACCCATCAAGTGGCGCTCGAACAATAAATCTATCTCCAAGTTTCTGGGAATTGGTATATACACCCAACACTGCTTGTGCATCATGTGCTTCTTTCGGCTTCAAAAAGTTGAACTTCAACATAACTATATGTTACATCGAAGTTTTCTTTTGATCTAAATTCGCAAAACCGTAATGTCGATAACATCGTTGCGACCTTTGACATAAACGAACTTGAGTGCCCTCGTGTGATCGGGTCTGTCAATAAGGCCCCAATTTTGCAACTTATACACTTTGACGACTCCCGATTTCTTTATTTCGCCATTCAGAAAAGATTGCCAAGTTAGTGGATCTGGTCGGATGTTGTTGCGGAGATAATCTCTTGCTCTTCTGATAGATAAGTCATTTGCAGTAATCGGGCCAGTGAGACCAGTTGTATTCTTGAGGTCTGTCATAATCGCCTGCAATAGATATTTCCCGGCGTGTATGTATTTATCCCGAAGTCTAGATTCGTTTCGATTATCGGCTCGCATGAAAGGGTAAGTTTCGCTCATCCAAGTTATGGCAAGTTCTTCAACAATACCGGATTTACAAGTATAGGGGTTCGTAATCACATTTGCAAGATTTGGACAGATGCAGTTTCTGATGTCTGGAGTTGGGTTAAGAAGTGGCAAGCCGGCTTCATCTACTAGTTGAGCTGCACATTGTCTGATTATCCATGGTTCATCGCAGATATATTCTCTGATGGTATATGGGCTGTCAAGTTCGTCGAAGATTTCGTTGATCCTGGCTAGCACACGCGGTACCTTTTCTTTATTGCGCTTTAACTTAACTTTACAGTATTGTTCTACGCCTTCCAAAGTCAGTAAAATATAGGGCATTTCTCGGCTACCTAGGTTTAGTTTCTTCTTAAACATGTTAGCTTTATCTACCGTTTCACAACTCTTAGAGATATTGTTGTCATCAAATATTGCACCGAGATCGCAACCTAGAACATAATATTCGTTACCATCTCGGGTAACTCTTACTGAGAAATTGTCTACCATAAATGTTTCCAATGACATCGTGTGTTAATATACTCGTTGATTAATATTTAATCCAATAATATTAATGGAGACTTTAGCGGGCTGGGTATGTGGTGTATAGATAATAATTTTCAAAAATGAAAAGAACCCTTAAATTCGAGTTATATACTAGAGTCGCATAGCCTTGGACCATACGGAGTCATGAAATAATTAATATTTTATAAAAAAGTGAAGAATGGCCAAATCGACGTTTCACGCGTTTTCATTTTTTATAAAAAACGTGATCGACCTCTTTTGAAGTTCATGGGAAGCCGGGAAACGCTGATTTGGGTACCATCCAAAATCGATGTTCACCCGGAGTATACCAGACTCGAATTTGGGGCACTTACATTTTCGGGACTATATAAAAGTAATAAGTTTAGTAATGTTTCTATTTACGGTACTGGGGCTCGAAAGTTACCCGAAGTTGGCGATTTTACAAAAAATGTTTATTTTTGCGTTATATGCCCGCAGACGGCGATTTAGCCGAACTTCGACATATTTGTAGAAAGTTGAGTTACTCGATGATCGGACTTTATATGTAAATCTTGAATACGATTCTCTCGTTTTTGTCGCTAGTGTAATCATATGTTATACAATCCCGATTCTCCCCACCAGACGTGAATTTACCTCCATTATATGTCCAGGTTTCAGGAATTGGCCAAGCTTGTACCCCTGATGCATGTGCTAATCCTATCATATAGCCAAAAGTTAATGAGATTGCAGGATCTTCAGAATCGAGGTTTACCAATTCGGTCGAAGCAAGGTATTCACAAAGTTTATCTTCAGGGGTAGGATGGCAAGTTAGCCAAAAGAGCTCCTCGTTACTAACGCTAAATGGATAAGTTTCAGTAAGCCAATCAGACAGGTAATGTCTTGCTGCTCTGGCTCGCATAAGCTCATTTTCGGGATCAAACCACTTGAACAAGTATTTTCCCCGATTGCTTGGATTAGTATACCGGCGTAGATCCACAATGTTATTGTTGGCGATGCCGATTTCTGCTTCATTGCCCAGCCAGTTTATGTATGATTTGTACTCGCGAGTTCCCACGATCTTGAGTTCGGCAAATGTCGCTCGTATAAAATCGTGAAATTGAGTCGCATTCTTTTTTTCGAGGTAGTAAAGCGTTGCATTTTTGGAAAGGGTATGGAAAACTCTAGTCCTGGAATCAAGCTTGAGTGCTGTTTTCTTAACTCCGAATTTATCCGCAATGCGTGCCAATTCTCTACTTGGTGTAGATCCGATGTAAATATCTTTGGCTAACACTGAATAACCAGTATCATCTTCGATAAAGCGAACAGTCTTATCCAAGTAATATTTGTTGATTAATTCCATCTGTAGATATATAGATGTGGCAATCTTTAAAATAGAGTATCCGGGTCTGTAACGCTAAAATAAGACATCTTTACTTAGAGTTGTCTGAAGTGTCCAAAAGTGCAAATCAAGGTTAATTACATATGTAACCCATCATACTTGTATTTGCCGGCTTTAGACTCTGATTTAAGAAAAGTAGTTTTTTAGGGAAAGTAGCATTTTCGGGAATTTTGACAACTCGAAGTGTTTTTGATTAACCCGGTTGATCGGGCGAAATATGTGTTTTTATGAAGATTGCCCAAATTAACGAGTTATGTGACGGGGGTGCAATTCAAGCAATCTTTATATTTAGTGAGGTCACGCTGGGTTTGACCCGATGTGTAATTCATCGAACTTGAGTCTTACATTGGGAAATTGCGATTTGCCCAAAGTTGACCTTTTTTGCCATTTTGGCTGCCAAAAGTCTGAAATTTATGTTCACGGGACATATACCAGACGTCGATTTGAGGCTTGAAAATTATGCTGCAAACCTTCGCTACTTTTAACATTCCGACTATAATAAAAGTTATATTTCTTCACATGTTTGGGGTTTTTTGGGCGAAAGTAGGCGAACTTGTGAAGATTGTTTATTTTTGCGTTACATACCCGCAGACGGCGATTTAACCGAACTTCAACATTTTTGTCCAAATATCGATTTAATTGAATCATAATATCAGATTATTTACTCGAATGTCGACTTTCGAAGACGTGATCGAACAATTGACCAGACGTATCGAGAAGCTAGAATCAACCTGTAACAGGCTGGTAGCGGAAAATGCAAAACTTCGAGCAATTCTCGTTGACAAAGATGATGAATCCCCAGAAACGCAACTTGCGAGTACTTCAACAAGTGCAGTCGAGCATCCGATGTTAACAATATCACTGATAAAATTCAGTCGAACGCAGTTAGAGTTATTTACTGGCACGCTTGATCTCATTCGCGATACTCGGATAAGAGAAAAATGTGTGAATATCAGACGTGGAAGTGGTGAAACCGAGGGTACCAGAGTAGAATACGAGAGAATGAATAACATTTTCCCGATCATCGATGTTGCATTTAATAAATATCAAATACGCGGATACCCGCAAGAGTATCGGGCTTATGCTCCGAGAAACATGGCGCCCAAGGGTATTACATGTATTGATGGAAGACGAGGACCGAATTGTATTGAGTCTTTCCCTGAAACATTTACTGGATTAAACGATTCGGCAACATGTGGGCGCTCGACTTATATGAACACTTCGCGGATCGAGTTGATGAATTTTGGCCAACAACCGAATACTGCGGGAAAAAAGTATCGAAATTGTTCGAACTCATTAATCATCTCTAAACTGCAGACGTGACATTCAGTCTATCGATTTTTATGTATTTTTGTCGAACCATTCCATTGCAACGGAGAGTTCCATAAACTTCTCGACCCATGCTTGTTGACTGGCTACATCACTGTAAGTCATCTTGACAATTTCTACTGATCTACTACTGCTTTTGACAAATGTTGTTGACTCATCGTCAAACATCATTGTCTTGATAGTTTGCGCAGTTCTGCTGTGTTCGATAAGTATCTCAGGATCGCAGAACCATTTTCTGTAATATTCTTCCGATACTGGGAATCTGTATTCGGTGTCGGGACCACATGTAATATTTGAGCTTGCCTCGCTTGAAATACCACTATTGGCTACAGGATCGGCAACTTTCACGAGATACGGAAATGGCAGAAGGTAGATACTAGAAACTGGATTTCCTCCTATAACTGCGGCAATCAACTTGGTTGGTGGGATTCGTTCAGCATTGTAGTAACCCAAACATGGATTTTGGCCACCTACAATACGACCTGTTTTTTTGCTCATTCTGGCAGTTCTGAGATCTCTTACAAACAATTCTAGCCAACCATTCATGGACTCGCCTATTCTATATTTTCTTACGCGTTTTTGAGTTGTGCTGCTCGACATTGTTAACATAAGATAGATGTATATTCAATTTTTTAATTGAAGTGGAAAAAAGAGTTTAAGATGGCACTACAGTCTTGGGTGCTGTCCAGTTAAAGTTAAGAGTCCAGAAGCTGTTCTTATCTGCCCCGATAAGCAAGGATTCAAGAATGGTAGTATGTGTTCTCTCAAGATATCCAAATCCATGATAGTCGAGTGTATCTAATTTTAAATTGAACTGACTCGAAAATATATACGGTTTCATGGCAACTGAATACAGATCAAAGTACGATTTTGACTTCGATGGACTTGAAGGCCCACAGAAAGACTTCATCCACTCTTTTGTCAAGACCTGCTATCGAGCTAATGGAGCTGAAGGTGGTTTCGAGCAGTTTATGGAATATGAATATAGTACTAAATACGGAGAGAACGGAACATGCACAACACGTGTAACGCATACAACACATAAAGACTTACGCTCAAGATTGACAATAATGTCATCTACACTACGATATCTGCCGGAATTTGTAACCCAAGATGTAGTGATACTTTCGGTACCTTTCGTACTTATGTATCAAGTTAGTCGATTAGATCACATATGTCAAGAAGACTTGGATAGAGATGCGAAGCGGACAAGGACTTCAAAAACTTCAAGAATGTTAGGGATAAGAAATGAACCGAAAGAGAGACGCCTTTGTCAGATTCTCTTGCAAAAAGAATGGTACGATAAATGGTTCTCTCGATTCCGTTTCTGGAAAGTTGCGAATATTGAACGGGTTTGGCATGACGGAAAGTTTATTACTGCGATTTATGTTAAAGTGGATCAATTTGGGATGCGTGAGTGGAATTTGACTAGTATAAAGACTAGTTGGGTAAAATGTATCGATGAATTTGCGGCTGCTCACATAAGGAAATTTGGAGTAGAGTGATTCAGGGAATTTTCAAAAATGCCTTATATGTAAACTCCATAGTCAATGAAGCAGGAAAGTATTCAACGTAATTGGAGATATCCCTCTTGCTTGGCAGTATATTGTATTTTTTCCCACCAACAATCATATACTCCGAGGTCATCTCAGTGTTTGCTACTTCAAATTCCCGATGACAATATGGAACAGGGCAAACGAGAGCTGCGTCATCAATGTAGTTGGATTTACGCGAACTATAGATAATCCGCAATAAGTCAATGCCATATAAGCGGTCATTACCCAAGTTTATATTCATTTCAAATAGATGATCATCGGAAAAGTTATTTGTGGTTTCGGCTAGAAATCTAAGCTTGGTGTGCGGCTCGTCGATCATGTAAAATATATTTGAAATACTATACGTGCCGCTTAATCTACCGCAAATACTTTTTATCAAAACTCCACCTGTATTATTCTGGATAACCAAGTTAGCGGGCAGTGTTGCAGGTGCAGGATTGTTCGTTAACCATCTAGCTAATTCGCAAATAGATACCTGTAACGATGATGCTGCCGGAGAATAAAATGTATCTCCGGTTCCCATATCGAATACTCCGAACTTGTTTTCTATAGTTCTAACAAGGTTCTGATTGCATCTATATACCATATTGAGTTCATTCCATTCTTGGCGGGATTTACTTAACTCTATTGTAGAAATCTTACACGAAGTTATTGGCGCGTCTGCAATCAAGTAATCATACAACTCGGCTCCATGAAAGTTGATCTTTTTAAGCAAATGTTTCTCTGGGTTGCCCTTGGATAAATCGACAATTACACTAATTTCGCCATCTACACCAGACTCGAGTACTACTTTTGGTCCAATAAGCATGATAAATCCAATTATGTCATCCAATGTTCTTCGTAAGCAAGTCGAACTTTCTCCGATAAACGCCGATCCCGAGATAAACATCCTTACCACTTTGTGAACTGATACATTCAGCTCAATCCCTGTATCTTGGCAGATGAATTTAAGTTCACTTTTGTTGGGCATTATACTTGGAAAAATGTTGATTTTAAATAGAGTTTTTGTATTAAACCCATAAGTATTCTTGCATAATAGATGAATTTCACATATGCCAGTAAAACGCATCAATGATAGGCAAAAAAAGATCAGATACATTCCTATCTGTGGATCTATCACGAGACCGACTAACGAGGGTTATCTGAAATTTACTAAAAGTGCGTGTAAGTTCGCTATAGCTATCAGGAAAATGCCTATCTGATGTGCCACCAATTACGCTGCTGAACATAAATGTTGTATGATTGTTGACGAGCATATGCTCGCTCTGCTTCTTTTTTCGCCATTTGGTCAAGTTCTGCCATCGCTCGTTTATTGTAGTTGACAGTGCCATAATCCCAGTTAGTGGCAGTTGGATCAACTATAGGCGCAACTACAGATGGTTTT
>Ga0302285_10000552_pt1 | contig 20330 bp, 11 predicted proteins | sample III_Fen_E2_2_FD_200455 | JGI IMG/M metagenome (GOLD analysis project Ga0302285, IMG submission 200455) | Peat permafrost microbial communities from Stordalen Mire near Abisko, Sweden - III_Fen_E2_2 | ecosystem: Environmental > Terrestrial > Soil > Wetlands > Permafrost | place: Sweden: Abisko... | reverse complement strand
AAACACAGGATTCTACAGAAACGGAGCACTCGTCGTCTCGAAGTACATGGTATTTCGTAACTACGCGAAGAAAATCCTCTTCATCGATGTCTTTGGAATCACACCTGTGCTCGTCTACACAGTGTTTCCCTCCACTACATCGAAGCTGTTTTTATTCTTGTACATTGTAAAATACAAGTCCATTACGAAGATCTTCAAGAGAATCGAGCTCCGTCTCGACATCAAAACTTCCCTCCTGAACAAGATAGCGTTACTTAAACTCCTTTTCGCTGTACTCTTCATAGCCCATTTGTTTGCAAATTTCTGGATCATCCTTCCATAATTCAATACCCAAGACAACTGGTTTCGTAAAGCCGATGTGCACTTAGAATCTTGGTATATTAAATACGTGACAGCTTATTACTATATCACAGTGACAATGGTGACAGTTGGATATGGAGATATAACACCAAGTAATCACCTAGAAACGTTTTTCTCAATTATTACAATTCTACTTTCCTGTGCTGTCTTCGCATACAGGTAACAAGAACAAAACAAAAAAAACAATTAAATGTCTGTTTTGACAATCACATGGATTTCTAGAAGAAATATCACCCTTTTGTTTGTCTTATCCTCAATATCACAAAAGTGTCAACTCTATTGGGTTTATCCTCGAGGAGATCAACAGAGAACAGAAGAATCTAAACAAGAACATGCAAGTGATCAATTCCTACATGGACTAGAAGAACATCAGTAGGGAGTTGAGATATCAGATTCGTGAGTATCTAGAGTTCTTTTGGAGGGAGCAAAACGCTGGAAATGTAGAGCAAGAGCAGTAAATCATCACTTAGCTTGCGCACAATCTCAAATAGAAGCTCTTCGTTGAAGCCAACAAACTCATTCTCAAGGATAATAAGATTTTCTCAGGTAGATTCTCAGAGCGAGTGCTTATGAAAACCCTAACGATTGTGAAGGAGTATAAATTCACACCACAGTAAGTCATCATAGAGAAGAACTAATCAGATGATTGTGCTATCTACTTCATCGAAAATGGCAATGTGCAGATCTTCTTTGAAAACGAAAAAACATCAAAAATACTACCAATACAAAGTAACAGAAATTATTTTGAGAAACTCTCACAATTTACCCTAATTATCCGATATTCTTTTTTACAAAGCCCTCAGTAAAGGTTCGTATTTCGGTGAGATTGGATTCTACACAGGACAGGAACGTTCAATGAGTGTGAAGAGTCTTGGATTCGCCACACTACTCAAAATCGATCGAGACGATTTTCTAGGTATTCTGAAATAATTCCCTAAAGATGAAGAGCTCTTCCATTTAATCAAAGATCAACTTATCTTCTGTTAAAGCTACGGCTAAAACGGTACAAACTGTTATGCTTGCAATAGTGGAACGCACTTAATATCATCTTGTCCAATGGTTAAATATGTTCCGAACAGAGTATATTGCTATGGAAGATATAACTACAATCCAGGATAAAGCAGAGAACAATGGAAAAGGTCAACAAGAATCAAGAGTGCTACTTTAAAAGACATAGAGTTAATCCAGGAAGGCGTGGAAAACATCCAAGATAACTACCCTGAAATGGTGGAGGAGACAGAAAGCTCAGAGACAGATGGCACAAGTTCGTAAGAATATCTCGATTCGATAAATGGGATGCCAGAAGAAAGTAGTGAATTTTAGAATGAAAAGGAAGAGGAAGAAGAAGACAAAAGCAAGAGGAACTCACACATTGATAGCAATAGCTATTAACGATCTAGTCATTTATTGTAAATGTTTCCGAAATCATCGTTTTATAATAATATTACCTAATAAAATGAATAAATATCTTAATTCACTCGGGAAACTCCGAATGGGTATTCCAGTAACTAGTATGACAATTCCATTATCAATGAGATTAATGAAGATTCAGGGGAAAGTGATAGCTAGCAGGATACACTGAAAGATCCACCTAATCTATTAGAAATCAGAAATAATAATAAACTGAAGCGAGCATGTTAAGTCGAGCTGAATAAGTCTTTATTGGATAAACTAGCTCTGAGTAGTAGCAGAAGTAGAAGAAACTCAGAATTAAGCTCTCAGAAAAATATTTCTGATATTCCCAATAAAGGAATTTCTAATGTACTTGAAATTCCATAATCTAGTGATGATAATGAACATATTAATGGCTTCCCAACTGATGAATAACCAAAGAAAAGAGTATTCACCTTCGACAGGACTTCGTTTAGCAGTATCAAGTAAAATAGTCACGGCAATACAGACAATAACAATACAAATCGTAATTCAAACTTTGTTTACTGTGAAGACTAAAACACTTTCGAAGCAGCAAGTGATCATATCCTAAACTAGATGCAACCTCACCAAAAAGGTTCCTTTGGTTGTATGAGTATGCTGTAAAGTAAACAGCAAAAGCTTTTGTAGTAGTAAATGTTACTGTAAAATTCTTCATTCGAATCTTCATTTTCTCGTATGAGCTAACAACAATAATAAATACCTTTAGCTGGATATTATTCATCATTTACAGCACCAAAAACAACATCCCCTTGGCTTCATTCGGAGACACCTAGATTCTTCGCTAGATCTCGGTCTAGTCTTGCTACAAATGCTCTAGGTTCTCCAAGAAACAGTGGATAACTAACGCATCATGCTCTTTCAAGACAAAGCTGTTTCTGTTCTGGTACTTCTAACACCAGTAACCCTCAATGCATGAATAACTTAAAAGGCATATGCAAGACGAGAAGTTAATCTAATCAATTCAACTCTTCAAACCATTTCTCTAGCACTCATGGCTCGGTTATTGGTAATCCTACTGGTTTTAAACTCCCAGGTAGAAGACACGAATCTGTATTCCTGCCTGCGATGCAGCCCATGAATAGCGGTATTTTAAACGCATTTTTCCATAAAAAATACTCCCTCAATAGTTCCAGGAAATCCTCTAAGAATTTCAACAATGATTATCATAGCAATGTCCTTCCCCCAGCTAGCATCGATCAAATGCAGAAGAAAATCACTGCAATCTACGACAAGCTGATCACTGAATCCATCTCAGAATCCCTTATTTAATCCTTGGATTTTGACAAACAATAAGATTTCATGATTTATTTCCCATCAGGGAATCTCACAGCTGTTTTAACTAAAAAGAAAACCCAAAAACGATCACCTAACCGTCCTGCTAAGCTCACACACTTTTTCTTAAATTCCTCTTCCAGAAACGCTAGCTCGAGCTTCAATTACATAAATCCACCTGAAGATATGAAACTCTCCAAGACACCATCGAATCAACTCCTGCAGATTAAGCAAATGAGCCCATCAGCATCGATGGCAGCATCTTGGAATGTATGTTCTCGACCGCATAGTTCTTTAAATGTCTCCCCAAAGCAACGCTCGCAGCTATAAAAAAAACTAAACACCTTGATTATCCCTTAGAAAATGTCATCAGATTCATACAATCAAGACACTCAAGCACCATCTCCTCTATCCTTACAGCAGCAGTAATCCAACCCACTATCGTCTGTGCAATAAATCACCAAGAGAAGCTCCAGCATCTTTCGGCCGAGAGAATCGCTGGAAATTTCAATATCTGCATCTCCAAAAAAGAGATTTTCTTGATAATTTCAAAAATAATAAATTCCAATTCTACATTCTTTGTGTATTTAAACTTGTTTCTTGTGCTTTTTACTGCAAAAGAAAAACTGAACAAATACCAAAGAGTTCCATATGCCTCCAAATAATAATTTATAGCTTAACTTTATGCTAGTTTTTATTCTTAAAACAATTCAATTTCTTATCTTATGCAAAGCAAGAAATTTTAACGATAAAGTACTCAGATAAATATGGTATAATTTATGATAATATTTAGCCTTGCAAAAGATTACTTCACATGAAAAACACATCATCTAATACAATCTTTTCATTCTTTGCCTGCTCTTTTTGGATATGATATTTTATGGCTGTTTTAGTTTTGGTCTGAAATAAACTGTTTTATGTTCGTTTTCATTGCGAGATACTCCGATTTCGTATTGTTAATCTACTGATTCGTCTTAACTCGGTGCTGTCTGGTTTCACTGAGTTTCTACTTCAACCGTCGAATGCCTTGCAATTCTTCGTTTTGATCGATTAAGTTAAACAGCTCCTGTTCGTTCATCTTGTTACTCTTGGGAATCACAGCGTGTTTCACGGACGTTCTCTCATTCGGTTTGCTAGATGCGTTATTCTCGTCAGACATTTAGATTATTGTTATTATTGGAACGCTATTCTTGTTGTTGGTAGGTGGGCAAAGAACTTTGATTGTTATGTTAATTTTTTGCCTCTGATTCAATAATATTCGTTTCCCTTTCTGAAAAATAGACAATTTCTCCTAACACTAGTTTTTTATTTAATTATCAGAATCGTTCAACTTTCCCTCACAAACAAATAGCTTCCCTTTATGTTTAATGTCCTAATAATTCTTAGTTAATTAATTTATTAATCCCATTCAATCTGTCTTAAGTTTTTTCATACTTGAACACAGAACAAAAACATATTCATATTTTCTTGAACCTCAGAACTTGAACCAAAACAAAGAGAACTAATATAAAAAATCTTTTTTTAAATCATTTGATGATCATAATTATCCCTAAATTTTCCTTGTTATCTCCTCTTCAATTAGGGTTGTAAGCAGAAGGATCTGGGAACTGAACTTCAAGGCTTCTCTTGAACAAATACTCAGCCTATGAGTTTAAATAAACAAAATCATGATTATTTTTAAAATTTCAGGATTTAATTGTTTTTGTTTGTTTTTGGATTTTACGAGGGTATCAACTGGGTCTTCAGGATGGCTCTTGCATAGTTCGATGAGTCCTTCAGTTAAAAAGGGAACTACATTGTCAGCGAGGTATTGTCTAAAAGAATAGGATTTTAAAAGAGTACAAAACATTATAAAACTTTGTTTTTTGAATATTAAATGAGATTAATGTGATTTTCAAGGGATTTAGTGCTAATTCCATGTCAATAAATGATATATCTTAATTACCTGAGCGATTGTGATCTCTCATCAAGTTTATCTCTTTCGGAGTTCTTGATTTTCTCCATTTTCAGTCTATAATCTTCTTCTTGAAGTCTTCGTTGTTCTTCTTCTTTTTCATTTCTAGCGTGTTCTTCAGCTTGTTCTTTCTTCTTTTACTGTTCCAATTCCTCATTCAGTTCGTTCTCCCTTTTGACTTCTTTTGTTTCTTCGTGTGTCATGTAATTACTGAAGGATCCATTCTTTATTTTCAAAACAAAAAAAGTAGATTTGTTTAAATAAAACATTTTAGAGATCTGCCTGTTAAAAATCCTTACTCTTTCAATGAAGGTGCGCAGATTATCGAAGGAATCATTGCTGGGATTAGTGACATTAATCACTAACGGCTCAATAAACCTCTCCTTGAAGAAATCAGCTAGGATACTCTCTCCTGTAGTAGAATCGCTGTTTTTCTTGAATTCAGCTAATCTTCTGTTCATTCCTTCTTCAGTGTAGTGAGTATTGGCAACACGTTCCTCAGGTAATTCTTTAACTCGTTACTTGAGAAATTCATCAGTGCCTTGCAATAATACTACACTTTCTGGGATAAGATTTTCGTCAATAACTTTTTCTGCTGTCTCCTCGTCTTCACCCTCACCGGCTTTAGGTTCTATGAACAAAGATAAGAAACAAACAAACCAAGAGTTAATATGCTATCAGATGGAATAAATAACAAAAGATAGAGGCTATTCTGTTTACTGAGGAAAATTCCTTTAGCTTAATTGAAGGTTTTAGGGAAGCCATCTAATATGTAGCCTCGATTTTAGCAATCTGTCTAGGAGAGCCTCCATTTAAACGCTGCAAAGAGTTTATCTTCAGGGAGTCTAATAACCACTGCGTTCTCATCAAACACAGGTACGGCTTCACCTTTTTTAGGTTTTTTCTTTTTAAGATCTGCTTCGAAGTCAGTTCGAGCTTTCTCGACAATTTCGGCTTTAAGAGTTTCATATTCTTCTCTGACTTTGTCACCTTCTTCTCCCTCGACTTTCAGATACTATTCGACTACTTTCTTCATGAGAATATGAGGGATATTGTAATGCTTAGCGAGTTACTCAGCCAAGTAAGTTTTCCCTGCTGCAGGAGGACCAGCTAAAAACACACGATTCGGTTTGAGACCTCTGAAATCGTTGAATTCCTTGTTGAGTTTAGGGATATTTGCGACTAAACCTTCCTTGCAATGCCATTCGAAAGTGAATTTAGGTGGCTTATCAACACCTTCTTCTTCATCATCTACAGGTTCTTCACCTTCCTCTGATAGGAACTAATCAAAGACTCTTGAAGGTCTAAGTCTCACATCGAGAGAGAAGATATCAAAACGCTCGTAATCCAGAGCAGCTTAAGCAAGATCCACATGACGGATTTTACCAGTACCAAGTCCTTTGCTGATAGCTTGAATGATACTTAATTGTGTTGGTTTAGCGTTGTGATCGATAGCAAAGATGTAACTTTAGTTAGGTGGTTTTTCAGTGATTTTTTTAGCAAAAGTTGCTAGATCTCTAACATGGATTGTTGGGATTCTATTTTTGCCATCTCCAATGACAACAAGCTCACCTGGATTCTAAAGCCATGCTTCCTGTTCATATAAGTTTAAGAACCCAAATTAATAAACATATTTTTGTTTGGCTTTAATTATGTAAATGTTTTGAATATTTTACCTTGAAATGCTCATAGAAAACTTCTTCTCCATTACCATATTGAATACCAGAGCAGAGCACAAACGACCTAAGGTTAGGCTTAGCATTACCAGCTGCGATACACATAGTCTCAAGAGACTTCAAAATCTCATATTTTGGTAAAGGCTTCCTTTAAGTGTATTCCTTTTCACTGTACCGCATGTAGGTTTTCTAGAATTTAAAAACAAAAAAAATAATTTTAAAAAATTTAACCTATTCAAATCCTAAAACTTCTAGCAATATCACAAATCAAATACTTTCTAAGGCTCTTCCTCATCTCCGCCAGCAGGAGCAGCATTTCCTTCATCTTCATTCTCACTTTGAGGCTCATCTAAACCTTCTTCTTCACCAACTTCTTCTCCTTCTTTCTAAAAATCCCAAAAATATTATAAAAAATAGGGTTCTAATTGTATTAAATTTTAAAGTTTACCTTTTCCCTCAGCGGTGTATTTGACCAGACCATAACACTTGAGATGAAAATCAAGATTTTTTCATCTTTGTAGTCACCCATCTTGAGAGCTAAATCAGAAAAATAATCACATTAGCAAATGAGAACACTCTTCATACATTTAAATATCTTTCTTTTGAATAAAATAAGGAGTTTAGTTGTACTTTTTATTGCAAACTCAGCTTCTTCAAGATCGCAGGTATTTAAATCGTAGATGATCACATCAGAATCGAGGATAACGCGAGATAAGAAAGTTAGTTTCGTTGTCTATTTATTTAGTCCATCAATGAACAATCAGCTTTTGAACATCTAAAACGGGAATCTTACATCGATGACTCTGAAGACTCCTCTAGGAGGTTGGCTGTCCTCGTGTGGTGAGAGAGATCCAACAATGAAATGAGGATTTTCGTCGTTAATATGATCGTTTCGAAGTGACTCAACTAATGCGTGTCCAACGGAAGTATTCAACGAGCTGATGAAGAACCTCTGCTGCTTCAATGGCTCTTTCTTGGTGGGCCCTGTTTTCTTTGTAATCACAGATTCTGTCATTTTTTCTAACTTCTGCCTTATTTAGTGTTAAATTCAATATATTTTTAATAATTTCTTTTTTGAACAAATTGTAAAATCCTATCTTGGGGGTTCTTCGTTTTCTTTTTGAGTTTTCTGCAGTTGTATTATCTGCTTTGATTCGCTTTCTTTATATCTCATAAAGATAAATGCTTCTTTTATCTCCAATAAATAAGAAATCTTGATATTTTTTAAACACCTCCATAATTAGCGAGCAGCAGAAACAGTAGTTAAATTCATTTTAAAATAGAATACTCTCTTAAAATAATTTTTGTTAATCAGCACATTCAAAACTCAAAAAAAAATCATTAAAAGACCCTTCCAAAGTAATACAGAGCCCTTTAGTTGATTCTAATCAGTTTAAACACAATATCCTCCCCATTTTTGTTCTTTCATTACAGATTCAAACCCAATTATTTTCCAGAAAAAGCAACCAATGAACAAGGTAACAAAATAATGAATTGCAAGACGGAAATAGCACGGAAATACATAAATTATGGTAGTCAACTCTCCAAGGGTATTTGCTTGCTCTTGGAGAAGTTAACGGAACATTTTTAATAAGATATTTTTTCTTCCTTTCAATTTGAAATTTCTTCATCGCTGCCATCTTCTTCTTCCATATTATTATTATTTTCTGCTGCTTTTTTAGCTTTAAGACTAGCTTTGAGTATCTTCTGAGCATAATCCTTTTCTTTCTAGTCGTGCTTTTCCTTAAGCTCTGTTTTAATGAGATTCTTAACAGTGCCTTCTGGGATGAGTGTTTCATGGATAAGCAACTCATTTTTAACTTGTAATTTCTTGCTTCTCTTCGCTATTTTGAGTCTGTTTTCATTGAAGATCTCTTCTCTGCTTTCTTTGATTTTTTTGATGCGTTTCATCGCTTTGATGGTGTTTACATATAACTCACGATTGTACTTCACAGGCTCGTTGCGCTTTTTCTCGAAATCAAACACTGAATCCTTGAGCATCTCTTTGCCATGGGCTTTTCTATATGCCTTAGTCCACTTCATCTTACGAGGATTGTGCTTGGATTTAAAGTGACGATGACATTTTGAGCGACAGAATCGGAATACCTTACGAACAAAAAATTGCAAAATTAATTATGGAGTCATATGAATAAATGAAGATAGTCCAATCCAGAAACAGCTGCACAATATGTTGGTTTCTTTCTTTTAGTAAGAGCTTGATTGTCATACCTTGGAGTCATTTCTGACAAAGGCCATACCGTGTCCAGGATAGACTGGACTTGAGCAGAAATAGCACTTCTCGATTCTCATGGGAGTGTGGGGCTTCTTGTTTGTTTGCTTTTTTGATATATTCTGTGAGGAGGATCAATTTTAATAATCAGGCAGAAAGAATTCAAAGAGCTGATCATTTGATGCTTATTTTTGGATCTCGCTTTGCAAACTGTATAAATTAATTCATCCCTTCAAAGAATCAGAAAGAGCGAACTTTTGATGAATTTTAAGAAAAGATGGAGACTTGAAAGACTGGGGAATTCAGCAAAATTTTTTTAATTTGTCTTGAGGTCGCAGATTATTTGAAAGTTGCCAGATAATAAATTGTCAAAACAGAATTTGAATTTTTTCACTTTTTATCAAGATTTTTACTATGAATATGCAAATATTTTTTTTAATAAAAGTATTTAAAAAATGTAATGAAATTGAACCTTTAGATCAGTTGAAATTTTAAGTGAGAGTGATATCATCTCTCTTGGAGGGAGCATTGAAATAAGAAGGGAAGAGAAAAGGTGAATGGAAGAGAAAAAAACTAGATTTTAAACCATCAAATAAAAAAAGACACAGTATTTAATTTTTCCCCCAATCCAACAACAATTCACAACCAAAAACAAAAATACAGAGCTTTCTTTAATTTTTGAGAGATAAAGGGCTTATCAAATAATAGACTCATCTAGGATACTCTAAATAAATAATTGGATACACACAACATGAAATTCTCCGCAGCTGGCAAAACGTACAGTTTTCTTTCAACAAAACAAACAGCATATTTTAGAATAATTTCCTTATTCTTTTCATTTCTTTCTTAGGGACACCTCCTAAACAGGAAAAAATGAGAAAAAGGGATTGAAGGAACGCACAAAGACATAAAACTCAGAATCAGCTGCTAATCCTCTTGTACCGACTGAAAAAGAATTAGCTGCACTAAAACAATCAGACATCCCAAAACCAAAGAAAGAACTATTGAATATCCCTATTACTGCTGCGGATAAGGCTATTCTTTAAGCAAACATTAAGCAAATCAATGATCTCAAGGCTAACTCCCCGAATTACCGCACAAATAACCCAATCACATCTGAAGGAGAGCCAGAAAATGCGTTTAAATCTTCGATAAAAAAAACAGCTTTTTCAGATATTGACAATATAAGATCACCACCTTCTGCACCAGCCAAGGAGAATCATAAGGCATGTTTTCCAGAAGGCTTACATCCATCGAAGACAACTGATTCAAAAGACTGGAAATCTTCCATTAAGTAGATCTAATAATTAGCTAGAGATTTTTTTTAAATTCCTTTTTTCAAAAAAATGATAAAAAATATTTTATTTTTTTTAGAAAAGTAGGTGCAAAAGAGTCTGATCACTATGAAGTATTCAGTAAACGAGGGAAGAAATTTACTTCGCAATCCTGCAGTACAACTTCATCTGAAAACCCTCTTCTTGGATAGGCTGAAAAAATTACCAAACCAAGGCAATCAGGAAATGGCGTAAAAAAAACAAATATTTTTCACTTTTAAATTTAGCAACACGCACACACTCTCAATCATTCAAATTCATTCATTAAGCATAGCGATCCTTATCTTCTTTGATCATTTAGTATTCATTTTTCACAGGATTAAGTGATTTCAGCTGAATATCAAAAGATAGCTAATCGAAGAGATTAAATTCAATCTGCTGGAGGATCTAGAACATAATGGAGTAAATATACATCCTCGACTATTTTTTCTAATCAGGAGCCAGAGAAAGAGTCATCTGGACAATCAACTTCCTCTTAGAACTCAGCTTAGCAGGCTAGAATTCTCACCGCCAACGAAGGAGTAGCGAATAAGCATCGAGGTGGTGAAGCTAAGAATCTCATTGGGTATGAATATGCGTTACCGTTTAACAAAGTTAAAGAGCCAACAGATAAAATCAATCACTCTGACAATCATAGCAAGTACGTCTCCTTCAATTAAGTCAACGATTGCGACTTCAGAAAGAAAAGTAAATTATTCAAAATTATTAAAAAAAATAAAAAGCTAAAAGTTAATAATCAAAATATCAATGTATTTTCTTAATTATTAAGGCTATCATCCTGGTTAAGAATCAGTATCTTAGCCAGTTTAGAAGAACCAAGAGACTACTAAACCTAGGGGATTTAACTAGATGATGATATCAAACATATTTTGAGACAAACCAAGAAATCAAAAATGTTGAAAGGCTTTTCTCTCTCTCTCTCTCTCTCATATTGCATATTTTTAAATTTTATTATTTCTAAATTTATTTGGGCTGCCTGCATTTATCTACTAATCTTGATGTTTTATAAATAACTCAAAAATATCCATAAATAATTAATTAATTGAATATCTTCTTTTATCTTACAGTTCTTTATGATGTAATTACCTTAATATCTTTATTATCTCCTTTGAAATAAAAAAATAGACTAAATTAAACAAAACCACTCCCTTCAATTTCAACAGTGCTTCATATTCAAATTTCAATCAAAGCCATTACTAAAGTATTCCTTGCAAACAAAAAATGGAATAAGAGCATTCAAACAAAGGAACATCTTTTCAGATTCTTCTCAACTTTCAAAAAAAAAAAAAGGGCTGTCGACACTGGGACTTCCCAAGCGGTCCCCCACCTTAGTACTAACCCAGCCTTAAGGCGCTTAACTTCGGAGTTCGAATGGGATCCGGTGTGTTCACCTTAGTATGGCCGACAGCAAAGGTTATCCAAATAATTCACTATTTATTACTCACATTTTCGAATAGTACATCAAAGCAGCAACAGCAATCTCCTATTTTCTTGAAATATAAACAACTTACTACTCATAATCTAACTAACAATGCATCATCAATGGTAATAATAATTCCACAAGATTATTGATTCTCCTTGTTGTTTCATTATTTTTGATTGCAATCATATCTCTAGAACTAATTAAATATCGCTTTGTTTGTAAGACAGTTTTAAATCTTAAAATTGTTTATTGTCCTCAAAATCTCAGTGCGAAAACTTGAAATAATTGTTGTTACCAAATTCTGTCTTGAATAATTTAAGGTTCTTTTTTCTCTCCCATACGAATTAATTATAAACTGTAAAGCAGAAGAATTACCCAAAGAGGCTGAGAGAACAAAGGTAAATGTAATTTCTGAAATGTAAATAATACTTCTGCGAATGTAGTAGATTGTATTTTTTTCTTATTATTTACATCATTTTAAGTTTTAGTTTCTCTAATCTCATCCTAAAATTAAGCTTTTCACATGTGTTTGTACTTTATCAAATCAACTTTTTGGTTAATTTCCTTATTTTTCTTAGAAAAAGAAGAAGAAGTCTAATTATTTCGTCACATTTAATACACAACTGGCAATAATGATTGATTAAAGCTGCAATCTTCGGAGTTTTTAATTCTTTTATCCCTTTCAGAGCTGCGAAAGAAGATCAGATTAGATTTGTAAGGAATTTTAATTAGTTTTCCAAATATCTTTGAAGTTGTATGGCCTTAAAACAGTTTACAAAACATCAAATTGCATATTTGCAATACACAAAAGGATTATTTCAAGTCTTACGTCAAAAAAACTTTAAAAAAAAGGAAGAAACTAATCATTAAATCTTAATAAATCATTCAATAAAAATCAAAGAATAAAACTAATGAAAAACCAGATTGCCGTCACTCTAGTGCTGCTTGCAGTATTCTGTGGCAGTGCATTGACTTAGAATATCAAAGTCGATACCAACACAACTCTTTTCTATGACAATCAAAACAGAACAAGAATCTTCCATGGACTCAATGTTGTCTACAAAATATTCCCATTTTATCCACCTAACACAACATTTGATCCAACTAGCTCCTTTGTCGAGAGTGACGCAGCTGATTTGAAGAAATGGGGGTTCAATTCCATTAGACTATTTATGTCGTGGGAAGGTTTCGAGCCTTTCAGGTAGCAATACAACTACACTTATCTTGCAGAAGTCTAGAAAATCATCGAATTGTGTTTGAAATATGACATTTTTGTTTATCTCGATGCACATCAAGATCTGTATTCAAGATTCTTCTGTGGAGAAGGCATGCCTGATTGGACTGTATCAAAACTTGTCAATGCATCTTTCCCTCTGCCTCTGCCGAAGAATTTCCTCAGACGAGATGAAAATGGATATCCACTCTATGAAGGTATTAAAATAAGTTATTTACACTTTTTTATTGCAGTTTACATATGAATTAAGGCCTTTACTCAGGGATATTCTGATCTTTTGGGGGAAAATTACTAAATTTTTTTTTGGGCTCTTAGATTGTCATAAACTGAGTTTCGGGGTCTACTACTTTACATTTGCAACTGCACAATAAGGGTAGAACTTATTCGAAAACTACCGTGGACTCGCTGATGACTTCGCTAACATGTGGGGAGCTGTTGCTAAGCATTTCTCTTAATAGACTCATTTGACTAATTTCTTAGGATATGAGATCATAAATGAACCTACAGGACCATCACTTTTCGATCACTTTAAGTAATGGGTTTGGCCAGGTGAGAGCAACAACGAAGTCATGTATCCGTTCTATGAGAAGATTTCAGCTGCAATTTGGGCAAATCATCCCGATTCCTTGGTTTTATATGAACCTGTGACCTAAGATTATCTATCAGGTGGATTCAAGAAGAATCTTGGATAACCTGAAAAGGAAGTATTTTCGTATCATCTCTACTGTCCTGTTGTGAATCCAGAAGGTGATCCATATTCAAGACCAATCTGTTCAGCGTTCGATTCGCTCTTCATCGATGCCAAGGAAAAGAACGTCTAGACTTTAAAAGTTGGAGGATTCTTGACCGAATTCGGTGCATTATCGAACGCCACTGCCTCAGCGAAAGAACTTGATTTCATTCTAAACAAAGCTGATACCTACCTGAGAAGCTGGTCTTACTGGCAATACAAAGGTAAAATAATAGCTTTATTAGCAATTCAATCTTTAACTTTTTGTACTTTCTTTCTTCCTAGGCTACAATGATGTGACAACAGCGGCATAATTTGGTTCAGAAGGATTCTACAACACTGATGGATCTTTCTAATCGAACAAAGCTAAGCATTTAGCTCGTCCTTATGCCACTGCAATCTGCGGCAAGGACATCGTGAAAAGTTAATTCTATCCTAACTTAATGATGTACGAGTTGGAGTACACAAGCAGCGATTGTGGAGCACCTACGGAAGTCTACGTAAGTCCTGATTTCTGGTTTAATTTCTTTAGCATAGTTGTTCACAAAAATGTATTGAGTTTCTAGCCTAATCCTAACTCGCCTGGATATTACTATCTCATTCCTAAAGAGATCAATCAGAAAGTTCACCTTATCCTAACTTAATGAGAAAAAAGAACAAATAATCTAAAAAATAATAAATTTATGTTTTGTGAACCTACAAAATAGTAAAAAATATTTTGTAAAAATCAATAATATTTATTTTTTGAAGAAAAAAATGAATGGAGTCATTTTGTTTAAATATTTAAGCTGGGAGGTAATAATAAAAGAAATATCTTGCCAATGAAGGACTTGAAGATTGAATTTGAAATTTTCAACTCCACAATTTAGTTTTAGCAACAATTATGTTTTTTGAATAAATTTTCGAAGAAGAAGAAAATCATTCAAATTGAAGATATTTTTGAGCTTCTAAACATGTTCAATACAAAGAGATTGAGTTGATTTACAATTTAAACAACCATTCCAGTGATTTTCCTAACTTAAAGCAAGGATAATTGAAACTAATTTGCTCTTACTCAATAACGCTTAGTCAACAAGCTACAAAATAAAAACTCGAATTAATAAATCTTTTATTCATGTGGCCCTTCAAATCTTAAATGAAACTCTAAGTAAAGCTCCTGAATTGTTATTGGAAAATAATTGTTAACGGGGAGAAGAAATCAACTGCTTTTGGCATAAAATTTTTATTTTTGACTTCAAAAAAAATCTCAAGCAAATTAGCTTTTGAGTTCACTTATTATGTGTTTAATGGATATAAATAGGCCAACAACTCGATAGAGTTTAATAAACTTGAATCTTTTGCCAAAAATGTTTGGCTGGGAACAAATCAATAAATGCCGTTGGGAATTATAATTAGATAGAGATAAGAGAGGTGCGTGATGTCATAATGAGTAATGATGTAATTGGTTTCACTCAACAATAGATGGATAATACGAAGTTTATCAAAATAATAAGTTCTAAAGAAGACAAATTATTCAAATAAGTTGTTTTAATTCTCTGAGAATTGTTGGTTTATTTTAAATCAGAACAAATTAGTAAAATGTAGTCTCATTCTGAAGAAATTGAGCTCCCATTAATTTTGAGAAGATTTTATGCATTGAGCAACCTTTTTGAGAAAAAATATTTAAGAATATTATCCGCATTCTTAGCTTCATTAGTCTTGATCAAAAAAAAGCAAATTTTTTTTTGACAAAACCAAGTTATAAAATGATGTTACTCTGTTGTTTGTGAGAGAGGGGGAAGGCATGAATCATATCGAATTTAAAGGATTATGTTAAACCTGATTCTTTCGGATGAGAAGATGAATATATTATTACTAGATTGGGAAATGTGAGAAGAAGATTAACTAATACGAAAAACCCAAATCAAAAGAAAGGAAAACAAAAGAATAATTTTTCACAGATTAATAAACAAAAGGAATAGTTCAAAATCATCTCAAGCAGTTGAGTCTTCAATGATCGAAAAACTGAAAAACTAGTAAAATACTGTTCCTGTTTTTCTTAAAGAGCTAAATTCCCTCAAGAGGGAGTAAGACAATATGGCTGCTAACTATAAAGCACTAAGCACAGGGTTGACTTAACGAATTCAAGACAATTTTAGCAATCTGTAGAATCAACTGTACATTCAAAACATCAAGGCAAGTGAAGCTGAAGTAGAATAATCGCAGTAGACCAAGGAGTGTCTTAGAAGTAAATTATTATATAAAGTCAAAGGGAGAGGGAAAGGATAATAATATTATAACGAATTAATTGAATTAATCAAAAAGAGACTTTTATATTGAAAATTAGAAAAAAAGAAGATCTATTTGATATTTTGAGAAGAAAAGAAAAAGTTAATTATGAGCTATTTTAGCATGAAAAGCTAAGTTTTATGTATTAGATAGTTTGTTGATATCCTTTCTATAATGAATGGATTGCAATAAGGATGCAAATATTTAATTAGAAATTAGTTTTATCTGTATTTATTCTTGATAGCCATTTATATTTCGTTATTTCAGGCATTGAAGAAGCAATAAAATCAACAAAAGATACCATAAGAGTTGAAATCGATTAAGCTAAAGAACATTTGAGATAGGAAGTGGCTTGCAAAATCAAAGAAACCATGGAAAATAACCTTACAGATAAAACAACAACACCTGAACGATTCCTAGCTTGGTTCTAGTAATCTTGCAGTTCAGATAAGAAGATCATTTCAGAAATGAGAAAACATCTTGGATTAGATACAGAGTAGGACTCGAAAAAGAAATAATAATAAATTGATAAGTTAATTCAAGATTTGGAGACATTAAAGAGTTTTTAACAGGAGAGGTTATCAATCAGTGAAACAAATATTAGAAAAGATTTCAAAAATGAAGTAAAATTAATGAAGAATGAGATAGAAAGGAGCTAAAAGGAAATCAATGAGAGTTTAAAGAAGTAGATGGAGTAGCTAGAGTCATCGACTTCAAGATTTGCTGCTGGTTTTGATAAGAAGATAGAAGAAGAGAAAGAAGAAAGAAAAAAGGATAAAAGCTAAGTATTTTAGCAGATAGACGAGAGGTTTTTAGGGGATAAAGAAAAGATGAAAAGTGAAATTAATATGATGATTTAAGTTAAGATTTGTGGGATTGAAAGTAAATGCTTGAACATAGAGACAAAGGTTATGGATTCATTAAGGGAAATTCAGAATATTGAGGGGGAAAAGATGTAGGATTTAGAAAAAGAAATGAAAATAATTAGGAATAAAATAGAGGAATTCAAGGAAAACTAAAGAAATATTGAGAGCTAATTGAAGATTCTAGGAGAAAAGTAGCTAACTAGTGATTTAAGTAAATAAACTTAGAATCTTAATAGCAATTTGAATAGTCATACTGCCTCGATTCATCATAGTTTCTCTTAGAGCATATCGAATCTTCATAATATTCCATCAACTTCAGAAATTAGCTGTGAAAAATATGAAAATGATGAGAAATAACAATCTTAAGATGTTCTTGCATTAACTTAACTTTAAAACCTCGTTTCTAGATCAGAAGATTAAAACATCCCAGACAAAGGATCATCTAAAACAACACCTACCATCGACTAAATATCCTTCAATAGTCGTCGACGATGTGTTTCCCAAGCAGTATCTCCTGAAAAAACTGCTAGTCGACGAAGTTTTGTTGAGCTGAATCTCCAAAAAGAAAAGAAGAAACTCTGCCGGACAATTATGAGTTTTAAACGAAAAAACAACAAATCATCATCACAATATCAGGGTTTCATAGATTCCTAACTTGATAGTACGAATTACTGTGAATTTCTAGGCTTCGAAGATCCTGAAAGCAATGAAGAAGAAAACGAAGAAAGTTATTTGTAAAGTTGTAGATCAAAAAAGATTTATACGAAATAATCCAATAATAATAATAATCAAGGGATAATACTGCCTTGCTATTCAAATTATCCTACGAAAAAGATTAATTAGTTGAAATACTAAACATAGCAGAGACTTTAGAGTTCTTCTGTCATGAGTAGTAGTGTAATAGATGAAACATTCTAGGAATATATTAAGCCGACATTTGAGAATGATGGGATTAAGTCGAAGTTAAAGAATCATAATCTACAGAGATCGTTAAATTATACAGTTCAAGCACATCTTAAAAATAATAATGCTGTTTTAAAAGAACAACCGTAAGGAGGGTAGCAATAATAATAGCAATCTAGAGCATAATAATCTGAGGAAATATCATTTTTAATCCCTAAGGATTTTTAGAGACCTTCAATTGGCAGTTAAATATTGAATTAATCACATCAGCTACTGTTTAAACCTTCTTCGTCGCTTATTAGATATCTTAATTGAAGCAATTACGAAGAAATGCAATAACTTCTCATAATTAAATGACATTGTTTTTGTAGAATATTTTTGTATTGTTTTTGACTAATCTATCATTTATATTTCTTTGAATTTGTTATCTCCTTTTGTTTATGTTCCAAATCTATTATTGTATTGATTGTTTCTAGAGATTTGAATGTCAGTCAGGTCAACATGCAATTGCTATTTAAATAACTAATCAATCAAATTTATCATCAATATTACATTGTTTTTTGTCTAATTAATCTCTTTTAACACTTTTCTTCTAATTTAAGATATTTCTTTCTTTGTTTGCTAGAGTTTTGCTTGTTTTTTTTATCTTTGAAGATTCAAATCAAAAAAATCTATTAAAAATAAAAAAACAACAACTTAAAATGGCAACAAATGGCTAAGGGGATACTGGAGTGAGCATAACATTCCAAGGATCAACAAACCACTTCTGTCTTAGGGAAGGTATCAGCCCAGAACTACTGGAGACTCTTATAAAATCAGTGTTTTCAGTTGATTCTTCTGTTCTAGCGCTTCAATCACAAAGAAGTATGAATAAATACATATTAAGAGATTCAAATATGAGTTATTAGACATTTATCTACCTTTTAACACAAAAATCAACCACTTTCTCACTTTTTAAGAGTAACATATTTGTTTTTCAAGATGGTGTGATATTCGATTTATGGGAGTTTTGCTCATCCAATGCGTGTAGCCATTCTCAAGGGGATTGCTTCTAATTGATCTTAGCTAATGGCACTGGATAATCTAATGGGAATGGCATGCGATAAAGTCAACGTTCCTAATCCACATTAAGCTCGAATTTCTCCAGAAACAACAACAACAATAATAACAACAATCATCCTCATAAATCATCGATGAAATCTCTTCCAAGACCTAAATCCTTCGATACCCAAAGCAGAAATACAAAAGCTTTCTCCGCTAAAGTAACAAAAATCAACCCAAGAAAGACTATTCAAAAAAGTTGTATTTTTTGAAAAAAGATTGATTTTTTATTATCTTTTGCTAATTTTTGTTTTCTTTCTCTCTAAAAGAGTGGAAGTAAAAATGACGACAAAATCTCCTACTACAACACATTCTACATTGAAGATTATGAAGGGTTCATGACTCAAAACAAAGAAACCACTGAATAGCTCTTCTGCTTCCTGCTCTTCGATGAAACCAAAATCATGAAACTCTATGGGTATAACATCTGCAAGGCTTATTCACTTCAATTTCCAACAATCGATTTCTACTATTCTCTGTATCCTTCCAAGCGTTCCAGAGGTGCATTCTAACCTTCCGATGATGCATACTTATTGAGCTTTTTCCATGGACATTCGATGATCTTTGAGAGGGAAGTAGCTGTGAGTTCTGAGGTTTCTGAGGAGATTGGCAAAGCGTTAGGTTAATTTCTACAGCGTTAAGAGATGTCATTAGCCGAGATAAAACAACCGAAAATGCTGTATAATTTCAATGAAGATGGAAATTACACTGAAAACAGCTTTTCTATGGTGAATGTTATCGGATCGGAGATTGGATTCAATAATAGAGTCAGAGATAGTAGCTTTGAGGAGTATTTTTATTTTGAATTTTTTTCATACATTTTTCTTATCTTTTGGCATAATTAACCCCCTTTTTGTTTCTTAGTTTTACAACATAAGATCGTGTGTATGAAATTGTGGAATGTTTCTCTTAATCTCGTATCCGTTGTAGCTTCAGCGACGATGAGTTTAAGGAGCTCTTGAAATTAGTCAGAAAGAATAGCAAACGATTGAATTCAATTTACGAGTAATTCAAGATCTCTGGTGATTTCGATGAGATACTAACGAATCTTAGAAATTTAATGAATCTGCCGACTGACATTATACCACCAAAGGACAGTCAGAAAAAGTAGTAATAATCTGAAATGAGCTTCCATGCAACAACTGCAGCAGCTGGAGCTGGAGCGTCCATCAAATAAGGGTAAATTAAATAAATATTTGAAATTTTAATGAAAAAAAAAAGAGAAAAACATAACTAAAAATTTATTAATGTATGGTTTTTGGTGCTATTTGACAGCTTAAAAAACAAAAAAAAGAAGAAATTGTTGAGCTTAAGAGGACTCAAGTAATTCTTAAGAGACAATAACAATAAACCATACGATTAGGAGAACTAATAGCCAAGAGATAATTCCATGCTTTCTTGCTTGGAAATTGGATATCTCGTGTATTGCATCAAATCCGATAGCAACGATACATAAACTCTTGAACTTCTCGATGATCTATCTAGCTATTCAAACCTTAAACTTGCTCAAAGCATCCTAAAATCATATGTAAGTATTGTAGCCAG
>Ga0302285_10000551_pt1 | contig 20337 bp, 9 predicted proteins | sample III_Fen_E2_2_FD_200455 | JGI IMG/M metagenome (GOLD analysis project Ga0302285, IMG submission 200455) | Peat permafrost microbial communities from Stordalen Mire near Abisko, Sweden - III_Fen_E2_2 | ecosystem: Environmental > Terrestrial > Soil > Wetlands > Permafrost | place: Sweden: Abisko... | reverse complement strand
GGTGTAAGTTGAAAATGTTTTTGTTTCATTTACTGTTGTTTGTGCATCACTCAGATTAAAAGCGGCATTTTTCGAATCGGGTGATTTTGCAATTCGTTTGTCAGCTTTATAAATCAATGCATTGAAATCTTTCACTTCATTCAGGTTTACTTCTGTCTTGAAATCCGTTTTGGTCAACGAATATGCTACTTGTAATGAACCATCACGTTCAACCCAATCGTTGGCTGATGTGCCTCGGTAAAGCCCGAGATCATATGTTTTTAATCTATCACCTGTAGTTCTTAATTCATAATTGATATAACCCATTCCTTTATCTAAACCGGCCAAAATGAGGTTTATCACATTCTTGTACTGTCCACCATTTTCGGGTGTGTAATTCGAATTCCACGGATATATAAAATAAGATGAACTGGTTTGATAGCTTGACAACGCATCGCTGTATGAATCGCGTCCAACAATATTAATTCCTTTCAATGAACCAAAATCTGAAGCATCTGTGGTATAACCGGCTAAATTGACACGTGTTACCATATCAGCATTACTCCGGTGAATCACCTGACCTAAAGTATCCAACATATGATAACCGCCCGTTTTTTGTCCTCCGCCCCACATACTGGAAGTTGGACCAATATGATCGGGCTCGTTTTCAACCTGAACCAATACAACCCGTTTGTTTACATCTTTTAGTGCAATATAATCCATCAATGTAGTTACCGCACGAACTTCTTTCTCAATTAATTTAGCAGTTGTGAAAAGGACTGGAGCCTGAGATACTGTTGACACTAGTGGGTATACCGTTTTATTGCTTGAAATATAATACGGTACGCTTGACCAACCACATATATTGGACCCAAACCAAAGGAAATGCAACCGAAGGTTATATTTATTAGCATTTACAAGGTAGTTGTCAATCAATGTAAAATTATAAGTGCCATCAGCTGTTTCAATATAATTCCATGGAATTGGAACCGATGCATCTCTAAAACCTGCCATACTTGTTCTCTCAAAATATTGATAGACATTCGCTAATTTTGTAGCATCATAGGGCGACTCTTTCAAATAATCATCAATGCGGAGTTGAATGCCATATATCAAATAAGGCAAGCCTTTGTAATCGATGTAATTCTTAGTTGCCGTTCTGACCAATTTAGAAACAGGCGTATTGTATTTTACAGAAACGGAGTAGGGTAGTGCTGTGATTACATTCCTTGAATCTTTTAATTTAAAAGTGAACGATGTAGCTGTACGGTTATTGTCGGGAGTAAAAGTGAACCTAGTTCTATCGCTAAACACAGTTGCCTGTGAAACATCCGTTTGATTTACAGCGACTCCATTGTAAGTCAGTGTTCCGACTATTGGCAAAGCAGTAATTATAACGCCTGCAAATGTATCACCATTAGATTTGTAAAATGCAAAATCATTATTTACAAATGAATAACTGGATGAAGTTGCAGGGATGTAAATGGTATTATGAGCACTCAACGGTTGTTGAGCATTAACGCCTACAATTGTCATTAACATTAGAAGAATAATACAACATTTGACTATTGTTTTTTTCATAGTAATTTGATTGTTAGTATTTTTGGGGAATATTATAAAAGGAATAATTTCTGGGATTTCTTGCTTTCATTTGTTTCAAGACTAATAATGTAAATTCCTTTTGATAAGTCACTTACATCAATTGTTTTATTTGCATTTCCAACGGTTTTTGAAAAAACAACTTTTCCAACTAAATTAGTTATTGAAACCTTTAAGTTGGAAGAATTCATTAGACTTGCCATAATGTGTAATTTCCCATCTGAAATCGGATTTGGAAAAACAGTAAACGAATTATTTTCAATTTCCTTAGTTGCCGAAGTTGGAGAAAAGCTGGCATTAATCGTTTTTTGGGTAGTTCCCATAACAAAAGAACTAATGGCTTTCGAATCAATCAAATCACCGCTCCAACCATCGAATTTCGCACCGTTGCCTGGCAATGCTTTTGCAGTTACATTTATTCCTGCCGGAAAAAATTCACTTCGTGTTATGTTTCCCAGCGAACTGTTATTTGAAATAAAATTGACTTTGTAGGTTGGATTTATTCCGGGAATTAATTTCCGGACATTCACATCCGTGTTTAGGTTTTTAATTCCCTGCACAACTAATTTTGCCATTTCAATAGCTCCCATTTCCTGAAAATGTGTATTATCCACATTTCCGTTCGTGTAATTTAAATAATCACCGGCAGCAAGATTCAAAAAAATAAAATTTGTTGAATAAATATTCCCAACAGAAGCAAGCAATGCTTTACTAGAAGTATCCAAATCGATTAATGGCACGTTTAATGAAGTTGCTAATTGGCGTATTGACTCGGGATAAAGACCCCATGAACCATTTGGCAAGTTATTGTTATTCATAGGCGTAATTAAAACAGGAAATGCTCCTAAAGCCTGTGTTTCGGTAATATAGTTGGTAAGGTAATTTTTAAATGTTGTTGATGGATCAAGACTTCCATCGTTAATTCCAAACTGAATAAAAACATAATCTCCGGTTTTGATAGTTGGTTTCAGTCCTGTCCAGTAAGTGTTGTAGAATGTCATTGAACTTGTGCCACTCACAGCTTTATTGTCAACTGCAACGCTATCCTGATTTAAGAAAAAACTCAATTCCTGTCCCCAACCAGTTTTTGGATAATTTGCTGCATTCCAGGTTTGAACAGTAGAATCACCAATAGTATGAACAGTAGGTTTTGATTTTCCGAATGAAAAATCAGCACATTGAAGCCAAATCCATCCACCACTTGGATTGGTGGCAGAAACAGCAATTCTATAAATGCCATTTGTTGGTATAATTACGTCGGTTGTATACGTTGTGAAAGTTGTTCCATTAAAGCCAACTAAACCGGGAATGGATGTTTTTATAAGATTTGTTGATTGACCGGCTTGATTAATGATTAAATTAACCGAAGCTGTTCCGACGCTTCCACCTCTGAATGCTCCTGAAAAGCTGTATTTTCCTGCTGTTAACGTTACCATTTGAAACATGGTATCGGTATAAGCCGTGGCATAACCGCCAATTTCAACATCAACATTTCCGTTTGGACTTGCTCCGGCTTTGCTTTTGAAAATTATATCGCCCCATTGTGTAACCCCTTTATATTGACCGTTAAATGCCCAATTGGTTGGATAAACAAGGCTTACAAGTCCTTTATTGCATGAAACCTGCTGGGTTGACCATTCAGCAAAATTACCGTTCAAGAGTTTGTTTTGAGCAATTAAGCTGGTAAAGTTGGCATTAATTACTTTGTCAGCTTTCCCCATTATAAAAGTGTCTATTGGCGTTGTAGCAGAAATATCTCCGCTCCAGCTATTAAACTTGCCGAATGAATTTGCCAATGCTTTGGCTGTGACTCTGATTCCAGCAGGGAAATATTCACTTCGTGTAGTAGTTCCTAATACGGAATTATTTGAGTTAAATGTGACTTTATAAGTTGGGTTAAGATATGGAATCAGTGTTTTCACATTAACATCAGAACTAAGATTTTTAATCCCTTGTATAACTAATTTTACCATTTCAATGGCTCCCATTTCCTGAAAGTGAGTATTATCCACATTTCCTGTAGGATAGGTCGTATAATCACCGGGAGCTAAATTCATAAAAATGAAATTAGTTGCATAATTATAGCCAACAGAACTAAATAATGCCTTACTTGAAGCATCTAAATCGATTAATGGAATGTTCAATGCAGTTGCTAATTGACGTACTGCATCCGGAAAAGTTCCCCACGAACCAGCGGTAGCACTATTTTTATTCATGGGAGTCATTAAAACCGGAATAGCACCAATTGCTTGTGTTTCAGTAGCGAATTTGGTAAGATAATCTTTGAAAGTAGTGGCAGGATTGATAGTTTGAAAACCATCGTTAATTCCAAACTGAATAAATACAAAATCACCGGCTTTTATGTTCGATTTAACTCCTGCCCAATAATTGTTATAATAAGTCACAGAACTGGTTCCACCAATTCCTTTGTCACTAATTGCAATACTATCTTTGTTGAAAAATAAGTTTATCAATTGTCCCCAGCCTGTTTTTGGATAATCCGTCACACCCCAAATCTGAACGGTTGAATCACCAATAGTGAAAACAGTTGGTTTTGCTTTTTGAGCCGATATTCCAAAACTGCATGTTATCAACAGAATAATAAATAAATTGGTTTTGTTTCTCATTGTGATAATATTTATAGTGTCGGTTATTATTACATTTCCGAAAAAAAGCTAATTGAATCTTGGTGATTACTTTGTAATTCTTGTTTGAATACGTATTTCTTTGGCTAATAATCTTTCTCCTGAAACTGACAATTTTATTTCTCCAGATGATTTTGAAGATCTGACAATTGCAACCATTTTTCCATTAAATACTCTCATATAATTAGAAGCAAATGAGGTCAAATCTGTGGGATCACCATTACAAAGAGCTTTCAATGTTCCAACACCTTCAGTTTTGAAGAAAAGTAAACGTTGTGCATTTGGACATAGGTTGCCATCTTTATCAATTATTTCGATTGTCACGAATGATAAATCTTTTCCATCGGCTTGAATAATGGTTCTATCGGCTGTGAGTTTTATGCAAGTTGGAGTTCCTGCAGTTTTAATAACTTCATTAGCAACTGCTTTCCCTTTATTATCAAAGGCAACAGCTTTTATTTCACCCGGTTGATATACAACATTTCTCCACATCAGGCGGTATTTTTCATATTTACCGCTCATGCTCTTTTCTTTAATTCCCATACTTTTACCATTTACAAAAAGCTCCACTTTGGGGAAATTTGTATAGCAAAATACCGGAATGGTATCACCCTCTTTTCCTTCCCAGTTCCAGTGTGGAAGTAAATGTAATACTGGAGTTTTACTCCAGCGACTTTGATAAAGGTAAAAGCGGTCTTTTTTCAATCCGGCCAAATCAACAATTCCAAAATAGGAGCTTTTAGCAGGTGTTCCTTCGTTATAAGGTGTTGGTTCGCCCAAATAATCAAATCCGGTCCATACAAATTCACCCAAGGAAAAATTACATTCGTCCTGCATTGCAAATTCAGTATCAGGAGTTGATGCCCATCCTGCATAATCAAGGTCATAACTGGAGGTTTGATAATCGTCGTACCACGGGTTTTTATTTTCTATTACCGGAAATTTGTAAACACCTCTTGAACTAAGTGTTGAGGCTGTTTCACTTCCGTATATAATATAATTTGGATGATCTTCATGTACTTTTTTATACAACCATGGTTTATAATTAAACCCAACTAAGTCAACTACATCGGTAAGTCCGTTCTTCAAAGCTCCGGTTGGTTTATCGAATCCAGCTGTAACAGGACGGGTGGGATCTTCGCGACGACAAATGTCCGCAAGGAAATGAGCAGTTTGTTTGCCGTTAATTTCATCCTGTTCGCGGATTTCGTTACCTATGCTCCACATAATAACTGATGGATGGTTTCTGTCACGATGAATCATGGCCACCATGTCTTTCTCAGCCCATTTGTCAAAAAAACGGTTGTATCCATTCACACTTTTACCCTTTTTCCATTCGTCAAATGACTCAACCATTACAACCAAACCCATACTATCGCAAAGTTCGAGTAACTCGGGAGAAGGAGGATTATGAGAAGTTCGAATGGCATTGCAACCCATTTCTTTCATAATTTCGAGTTGGCGTTGTGTAGCCCTGAAATTCACTGCTGCACCTAACGGACCTAAGTCATGGTGTAAACAAACCCCTTTAATTTTAACACATTTGCCATTGAGAAAAAAGCCTTTCTCTTTATCAAAATGAATCGAGCGAAAGCCAAAAGGAGTTTCATAAGTATCTTTCAATATCTTACCGACATATATTTTACTTACAGCCCTGTATCTGACTGGCGATTCAATGTCCCAGAGTCCGGGATTATTTACGGTAAGTTTTTGATAAAACATACCTTCACCGGTAAAACTTTGAACTTCCTTTGATTCTGTAACTTTTTCTCCTTTTTGATTATAAATTTCAGTTACAAGTTCAATCTTTTCAGTTTTTTCAAAATGATTTATGACTCTGGTTTGAATGGCGATTGTCCCTTTTTTGACAGAGATTTCGGGAGTAGTAATATATGTTCCCCAATGAGCTACATGAATTGGTTCGGTAGTTACAAACCGCACATTTCTATAAATACCGGCACCTGAATACCAACGAGAAGATTCGGGTTGGTTCTCTAACCGAACTGACAGCACATTTTTTTGTCCGCATAGAACATACTTTGTTAAATCGAATGAAAAAGAACTGTAACCATATGGCCATTCACCAATATATTCATCATTGAAATAAACTTTCGCCTGACTCATTGCCCCATCAAATTCCACAAAAAAACAGTTACCCTTTGCGGATACTGGTATTTCGATTGTTTTACGATACCAACCCACTCCAAAAATGGGCAATCCTCCGGTCCGACCGGTTCTTAGTTTCGCTTCTTTTTCGCCATCTTCCTTTACCTGTACCCACTGCATATCCTGATTCAGGTCGAAAGGCTTATTTATTGCCCAGTCGTGTGGAACTGAAATGCTTTCCCACTTTGAATCATCGAAATTAACTGAGAATGCATCTTTGCATTCTCCTAAATTGAACTTCCAACCGTTATCAAGCAAATCAGTTGAGCGAGTATAATTTTGTGAGAATCCACAAATACTTAAGAATACAAATAATACATTTATAATTACTTTCCTTATCATAACACGACATACCTGTTAGTTAGCGATCGAGAACACATACTTTAAAAAGAAATAATTTAGTCAATATAAAGATGTAGAAGTGAAGCCTACACACGAACCGAATCGCACGTAGTTAAATTATAAAACTTAAACATCAGTTTCTTAAATTGTTACTTTACTGTCAGATTGAATAAATCTGAATCAAAAAAAAGAAGAGAGTGGGATTAAATTTTCAGTAGATTAATGCTTAAATCAGCAGATGTAAGATGTACCTTGTTAATTTTCGAATTGAACATTATTCTGTCAATTAAATATGCAATAGTTGATTGAACAGTAACAGTTACTAGATAAGTTTGTGTAGATCCATCCAGTGCAGTAACGGTATAACTTTGAGGAGTTGTAAAATTATTCTGTGTGCTACCGTTTTCCTGTGGTTTCTTACCAATAGCTATGGATGTTAATACAGTAGTTGTAAAACTGGCTTTTAATGAAGTAATATTAAACCCTGTTTGAGGAATTACAACCGAAACAGTATGGTCGGTTTCATTAACAGCTCCAAAAACTGTGTCTTTTATCAGTGTTAAGTTTAAGGTTTTTAGAAAATAAAAACTGACAATTTTTTTCTCGCTACTTATTGGTGCTTTTACCGGATCCTGACAACTTGTAAATAGAGCTGAAAACGCCACTAAAAGAATTATGAATGCTGTTAAATTTTGGATAAACTTGATTATTTTCATTTTTGAATAGATTATTTGTTGAAAAAAAAATGATTTATTACAATATTATTATTGGACTTTCACTTCACTTACCAAATATGACACATCCCTTGGAATTAAAGTAATTGCGAATTTAAACATTGGGAGTAAACCGGTTGGATCTGTAATTCCAATGCCAATTTTATAGGTGCCTGATTCTAATGTTGCAGGAATTTTAAACGATTCTGTAAACTTATAATTTCCCGGCAACCAATCGTTCGGACTACTTACACCATCAGATTTAAACTGTATATTTCCGGTAGAATCATATAAAAAGAACCTTAATACGAATTTGTCATAAATTTTGGCTACACCTTTATTCGTAATATCCAGACTGATACTTAAAGTTGAATCTTTTTTAGCCACATTCATGTTTGAAACACTGTTTAAAACAATTCGAGCTCCGGCAATCTTTGCCAGATTTTGAAGGATTGGCATTTTATCATCAGGAACTGTTCCTATATTATCATTGATAACAGATACATGATTGTTAATCATAAAATTCACAGACGATTCAAAAGACCAACCTTTTGTAAGCATATCGCTGTAATTTGTCCACCATTCAAAAACCACCGGTGCTTTTTTCCATTGGTCTGCCATGCCTATGGCTGCTGCATAACGGGAAGAACCTGACCATTGTTGCTCCAGGGTCGGAGAACCCACGCCATCGCGCCGTAATCCGATTCCAAAAGTCAATGCATAAGGTAACGTTTTATCGTCATCAGTCATAAAAACCAGCTTCTTGTTTGGGAAAGCTGCAATGTACATATCCACAAATTTCTTTCGTACATCAACCGAAACCGATGGAGAATAATCCGCATGCCATTCACCCCAGTTTCCGTAAGATCCAATATCAACAATATTAATCTGTGGAACATTACGGTATTTATCACCCAAAGCTTTCAGAAATTCAGCATGTCGTCTCAGAAAAATTGGGTCGTCATAAATTGGGTCAATTCTTGGAATAAGAGCACCCCCTTGTGATGAATTTGGTATTGTAATAGTGTATTCAGTTCCTTTACAACCTTCGTCAAAGAGCCATTTCGGCGAACAGTAATATCCAGGACTATGAGAACTGCATGACATAATCCGTAACCCAATGGAACCACCATTTTTTACATCAAGATTTTTAATGGCATTATCTATTACCGTCCAGTCATATACTGCAGGTTGTGGTTCAAGCTGTTCCCATTGTAACCGCAAATAAGTTATGGTGCTTGAAAATCGGGTGCTACTTAAAAAACCCTGACCCGGATTTGGGACAATACCAGCAGCTTCGGTAAATGCTTTTGTTACAATTTTATGCGTAAATTCCGAATCAGGTGGATTTACTGTTGTACACATTACCAATAAAGGTATGCAGAAAAAGGGGAACATTTTAAATGCTTTATTCATTCGTCTCATAAATTATTTTAATTACAAAATTGAATATCAATTGTTTATTCGGGTAATTTAAAAAACTTCTGTTCATATGAAATATTTTTTAAACTAACCCGATTCAACGAAACAACACAATTTATTTTACTTCCAACTATCTGTTTGCCCTGTAATAGGAGCTTTCAAAACAGAGTATTGTGAAATAGGGCAAAAATACATTTGAGGAGAAAATACCCGATCTTCGACTTTAAAGCGCGTGGAAGTTAAAGTTGTACCACTTTTTGATATAGATATTCCGTAAATCGGAACATTAAACAACTCACTGCCTTTATTCCATCGTCGAACATCCCAGAATCGATGTTCTTCAAAAGCAAATTCTACACGGCATTCATTTTGAATCCTCGCACGCATTTGTTCTTTTGTCCAGTTAAGTGATGCATCCAAATTTCCGGCAATTCCCATACTTCTTACCCTAACTTGACTTAAGCGTTGATAAACTGAGGCATCAGGAGAACCTAAATATTCATTTTGTGCTTCGGCATAATTAAGCAATGCTTCGGCATAACGATAAAGTATCCAGGCGCGAGGTTTCATTGCAGTTCCAAGATCCAGATTAATCTCGGGCAATACAAATTTCTTCAGGTAATAGCCCGTTTTAGTGTAATCAATTGTTTTATTCAGTCCATCCAATCCACCAACAAAGGTTTCAACTTTACGTGTTTTAAAAGTAACACCATTATATAAAACTGTTGCTAAAAGTCGTGGATCACGATCGACCGAATACATATTTGCTTCGTGAGTCGGATTGGTCTTATCATAAGTTACATAAATTCCATTGACTTTTATTTCAAAAGCATCAACCAAATTTTGAGTTGGATTTGTATGTCCCTGCCCTTTGGAATACCCATTCGGTACATTGCTGAACTCAATATCGTTCCGATTATAATACTTACCCGGCATAATGATTTCTTTGTCGAATGGCGTCGAAAAAGGAGTGGCAAAAACATTGTTCAGTGCATAAACGTTACTGTTACTTTCGCTGAAATCAATGACTGCTTTTGCTGCTTCTGCAGCTAAACGCCATTTTTCCTTATCATTGATAGGATTATTCAATGGACTCGCTGCATAAAGTAAAGTTCTTGATTTTAGCATTAGGGCAGCACCTTTAGTTGCATGACCCTTTGCACCATCGGAATAAACGACAGGTAAAATTGCGGAAGCCTGATCACACCATTTTACAATAGAATCTACCACAACAGCATAAGGAGTGCGGGGGATGTCAAGTAAGGCGGTATCCGGTGCCAGTATCGATGTTACCATAGGTACATTTCCATACCGTTTTATCAATTCGGAGTAGAATAATGCTTTCAAAAAGACCGTTTCTGCTTTTAACCGTTCGCGCAATTGAGAGTTTTCAGTTGGTTTTCCATTTGCATCCAACACAATATTATTCGTTACTGTCGATTGGTCAATATATTTGAAAAATAAATAACATTTTCGGATTCCTTTATATAACCGTGACCACTGATCATCAATAGTTTTAGTTGGACTCCAGGCACCATTTGTCATATTGTGAATGTCAGACGAACCACTTGATTCCATACCATCATCAGTAGCACAATCAAGCATGGCACTACCAATTATATTGTAAGAATAATCATTACGTGGCATGTAATTGTAAATACTGGTCTGTAAACCCATCATCAGACTTGGGTCACGCAGAATCTGAGCATCAGACAAAGTGTCATCAAACTGTTTGTCTAAGAGTGAATCGCATGAACTAAGCGCAATAATCACTGTTAGTAAGAGATATTTTAATAATTTTATGGATTTCATATTCTTTGAGTATTAAATAATAAGCATTAGAAACTAACTGAAGCCCCGAAACTAAGGATTCTTGTTTTACCATAACTCCAGATAGGTGCACCGGGATATTCAGGATCTCCTACTTTCGCTTCGTCATATAGCAGTGCTAAATTATAGCCGTTGCAGAAAAGCCTGATATTTTCCAATCTGATTGCTTTCATCCACACTTTAGGCAAAGAGTAACCAATCTCAATATTCTTTAAGCGAATAAAGTCAGCTGCTTTAATATTTTGAGTTGAATTTTGAGTATTATTCGTGGAAACAGCAGTTAATAACCGTGGATAAATGGCAGTTCCTCTTGTATCTATAAGATCTCCATTTTGATCGGTATAATTAGCCCAGCGTTGGTAAGCTCCTACGGCTAATTTACCTCCGTTTGGAATGGCATTACTAAATTCAGAAGGAATATAGACTTGTCTATTGAAAAGTCCTACAAACTGAACTCCTAGATCAAATCCTTTGAATGAAAGTTTTAAGTTAGCCGAAGTAAACAAGTTTGGAATGCCTGTGCCACCAAGTAAGGTTCTATCATTGGCATCAATTACATTATCTCCGTTCAAATCAGCATATTTTACATCGCCGGGAGCATACGTTCCAAATTTCTGAACTGGACTGTTGGTGACATCAGCTGCATCGTAAAAGAAACCTAAACTTTTCAATCCCCATTCGCCGAAACTTTGTTTGCTGATAGCTTGTTGATTTGAGAATAATCCGTTTACTTCTCCATTTTCAATTACCTTATTATCAGAGAATGTTGCATTCAATTCAAGATTTAACCTGAAATCACCCACTTTTTCATTTACACCTAAAACAACCTCAAAGCCTTTAGAATTCACTTTACCAATGTTAGTATAGGATAAAGTTGAACCGAAAATATCGGATAGTTTATTCATTGGTGAAGCCAACATATCAAACCGGTTATCAGTGTAATAATCAAACGAAAAATAAATTTTTTTGAATAAGCCACCATCGATACCGATATTAAACTGTTTTGATTTTTCCCAGGTAAAAAATGGATTTCCGGCTTGCGATTCCAACGTTCCATTTGAGGATGAATAAGTTGTTCCAAAAGGATAACCTTCTCCTGTAGTATATTGAGTTTGATATAAATAACGTTGTGTAGTAACCTGGCCATTATTACCAACCAAACCATACGAAGATCGTAACTTCAATGCAGTCAGAACGGCACTTTTTTCAAAGAATGATTCTTTATGAACATCCCATGCGCCGGAAACCGAATAGAAAAGTCCAAAGCGATTACCTGGTGCATAATTATCATTACCAGAGTATGAAAGTGTTCCACCCAGGAAATAACGATTTAAAAACCCATAATTTACTGTTACTCCATTATTGAGGTTTACATAAGGTGAATAACGTGGTATTGCCTTTTTATCCAAATAACTCATAACTTTTGCCTGAATGGAATGATCTCCAAATGTCCGATCATAATTAACAGAAGCCCAAAGTGATGTACTGTAATTCATATCATTGCTCAGATCCGTTCCATCGCTTAATGGCTTATCTAATCCATACTTTGTTTCTTTCAAGAATTCATCAACACTATAAACAGCAAATTCCTGCTTTTTTTGATAACCATAGGTATTGAACCCATTATAGGCTGCTGATAAAGTGGCTGTAAGACCCGGAGTGATAAAATCAAGTTGTTGGTTTGCTTCCAGCATAGCCTGCATGTTTCGGTTATTCACTTCCTGATAACCTGACCGTGACATTAACCCTACAGGATTATTGAATTTGGTAGAGGTACCACCTAAGTTGCCCGTTGGTGTATAAATCGGATATGAATTTGGAAGTTCGTGCATAATCGTACTCCAAATAGTTGAATTTCCAACGTAAGGAGATTTGTTTCGTGTCATTTGACCCGATAGATTGAATAAGATATTCAAACGTTTATTGATTTGAACATCCAGATTGGTGCGTATATTGTAACGGGTAGAACTGGCATTGGTTGAATACTTCGGATCATTAACTGCATATTTGTAAAAGCCCTGTTGATCCATGATTCCCAGAACAATATTGTACTTTGCAAAATTACTTCCACCCGAAATACTTAATGAATAGCGTTGAATGGGTGCTGTTGGTTTCAGAAACTGACCAATATAATCTACACTTGGATTCGTATAAATATTATTTCCGGTCTGATCTCTGTATTTATCCAACGTAGCATCGTCGTAAAAAGGAGTTGTACTACCTTCGTTAAATTTAGCTTCATTAAACAACTTGCCATATTCATACGAATTTAAAAATGTGGGCAAACCTACTAATTCCTGAAAACCGGTTTGTGCATTTAATTTAATCGACATTTTACCGGCCTTTCCTCTTTTGGTTGTAACCAGAATTACCCCATTTGCGCCACGTTGTCCGTAAATAGCTGTTGATGCAGCATCTTTAAGTACTTTAATAGATTCAATTTCATTCGGATCTAAGAAGCTATAATCGCCCGGAGCATTATCAATCAAAATTAAAGGTTGGGAGTATCCTCCTGATAAGGTACGATAACCACGCAACCACAGGCTACTTCCATCTGATCCGGGTACTCCACCCATTTGTTGAGCAGACAAGCCGGTAAGAAGTCCGCCAAGTGCATTGCTTAAATTGTCGGTTGCATGTGTTTCGATATCACTTCCCTTAATCATCGAAATTGCAGAGGTATTCGTTTTAATATTATAACCAATTGTGACAGTGGTATCGGTTGATGCCTTAGAGTAGTAAGTTTGTCCAAATGCACTTAAAGGTGCAATGAAAAGAACGATAAACCCTAAAGTCAGTAAGATAGTATATCTTGATTTTATATTTTTTGTTTTCATCATCATAAAATGTTGTTTTTTATGGTAGTGTGAGGTGATTTTCATTTAATTATTTGCTTTAAGTAACAGCCTTAATTTCTAATAATATCCTGCCAACCCGGATTCTGAGTTAAATTTGGATTTCTCTGAACTTCTTCGATATTAATTGGATACAAAATATATTGATCCGGATTATCATAATGTTTTCTCAGAGGTCCAACAGTTTGAGATAAATCATACACAAAGGTTCCATCCAAATTTTTGGTACACATAACTTTATGTAAATCACGTGCCAACACTTCACCGATTCCCCATCTGCGAACATCAAAAAACCGCTGGTCTTCAATACAAAGTTCTACCGAACGTTCATTTCTCAATTTAACATCAAAATCAGCCTGTGAAATAGATGATGGCAAATCGCTGATTCCTGCACGTTGACGAACCTGATTGATGGCCCATAAGGCTGTTTTTCCACTACCATCTGCCGAAGAGTTTGGGCCACCTGCCTGATTCTGAGCCTCAGCATACATTAATAGAATATCGGCATAGCGTAAAAAAATCCAGTTCAAAATCGGATTACCTTTTCTGGCAACACCATTTACAGTTCCTACAAGAACGTTTTCATCCCAATATTTTGTAAAACAATAACCGGTATAGAAGTATGATGCTAAACTACCTACTGTTTGATAACCCAAATTTCCACCGGTAAAGTATTCGCAGGTAATGCCTTGCCAATTTGCACCATTGTAAATCATGGATTGATTAAAACGAGGGTCGCGTCTGTTTTTATTATACATATTGGCTACATGGTCGGGATTATTCCGGTCGAAATTCACGTATTGACCTGTAGTATTGTTTTTAATTTCATAGCAATCCACAAATTCCTGTGTCGGTTGAAAATTTCCGTAAGTCAATCCACCAAGAAAATTTGGAGTCCACATATACAAATCCCACATATTTTTTGGGGCTGTATTCTGACAATAAATAACTTCCGAATTAAATGTTTTGAGGAATACATCCCGGTAATTTGGCATCAAATGATACACGTTCAGATTAATTACATCTAACGCTGCTTTTGCTGCATCCGACCAGGGAATTCCTGAACCACGCGTTGACCAGTATTGACTTGCTCCCCAGAGTAAAGTCCGTGCTTTTAATCCCATGGCAGCTCCTTTTGTAGCACGTCCAAGCCATTGAGAGGATGAGACAACTGTATCCATTAAAGAAGCTCCTTTATTACAATCGGAAACTATAGAATCAATACAAACACTAATATTTTGTCGGGGTAGTCGTTGATCATCACTTGCTTGCATTACTTTATAAACAAGCGGTACCCCTCCCCAACGTTTTACTAATTCAAAATAATGATGTGCTCTTAAAAAGTAGGCCTCACCAACCATAGTCTTCATTTCAAGACGATCCGCATCAGTTGTTAAGGGTGTGTTTTTATAGTTTTCCAGAAATATATTAATCGCACGTATCGATTGATACGAAAATCTCCATCTTCTTGCCACTTCAAATGCATTCCCCCAGTTGGAATTCTCGCCACGGGTCATCCAGCCCCCGCTGATCATTTCAAAGGTACCATTATCATTTTTTGACCCCATACAATGATCATCCATGTTTGAGATCAAATCATAACCCCAACTGTCTGTAAAATCGCCGTTCACAAAGGATTGGAAACCGCCACGAAGCGTTTGATATAATCGAAGTTGATATTGCCGGGTTAACTGTATATCGTTAAAAACTTGTTGTTCGTTCAGTGCGGAAGTGGGTGCTCTGTCCAGAAAATCTTCCGAACAGGATGTAATAATTGTTGCAAAAATGAGCGGGATTAACCACTTTATATTTTTTATAGTATTCATCGAAGTTGATTTTTAAAATGTTATATTAAAACCACAGTTTACAACTCTCATTTGAGGATAAAATGTACCATCACCAGAACCTGCTTCCGGGTCAATGTATCTCAAATGATCCATTAAAATAGCAAGGTTTACTCCATTTGTGTAAATACGTGCTGAACTGATTCCGATTGATTTTATCCATGATTTTGGCAAGGAATATCCTACTTCTACATTTTTCAATTTTAAATATGCTCCGTCATATACGTTTCCAAATAGACCAGAAGAAGTCACACCATTATTTAAAGCTCCACCACTACCTGCATTGGAGTGTAAAGTTGGATAAGTTGCATTTGCATTTTGTTCTGCAGTTAAAAACGGATTCCATCTGTCGACTTCATTATTGTTCTGACCTTTCCAGAATGTCAAGGAAACATGATCCACGCCTTGTAACAAAACGCTGAAATCAAAACCTTTATAGTTTCCTCCAAATGAAAAACCATACGAAATTTCGGGGATATTACTATAACCCGAAGCAAATCGGTCGAGCGTGTTAATTACACCATCACCATTATAATCACGGTATTTGCGATCGCCCACCATGGGGACACCGATAGCTGCCTGTGAAGGGGAACCTGCAATATCAGCAGCAGATTGGAAGAGTCCAATACATTCATACATTATTGGTTGTCCTATCGGTTTGCCTTCTTGTCGTTGCCATGATGCGATTGAAGTTGGTTCATCAATCGAAATAATTTTATTGCGTGCAAAGGTGTAATTCCCTTTCACAAAATAATTGAATTCACCTATTTTACTGCGGTGAGTTAATTCAACTTCAAATCCATGATTATTGGTTATCCCTTTATTTGCAGCAGGTAATTGAGCACCACCCGTTTTAGGAACTGTATTTGCTTGTGAAATCAAAATATTCGAACGATCCTCGTTAAAAACATCCATAACTAATCCAAGTTTTGAATTAAAGAAATTGGCTTCGATTCCTATATTTGATTTTTTTGCCCGTTCCCAGGTTACGTCGTTGTTTCCAATACGGCCTTCCATAATTCCATTCCACAACAAATAATTACTACCAAACCTGTATCCTCCGCTTTGAGCATAATCGTTATAATACAGGAACCGTTGCTCAACACCTCCAATATATAATTTATCATTTCCTACTTCTCCATATGATCCACGCACTTTAAGAAATGAAACAAAATCAAGTTTTTTCATAAATTTTTCTTCAGATACAACCCAACCCAATGAAACTGCCGGGAAAAATCCAAATCGCTTTCCTTGTGCAAAGTTTTCAGAACCATTGTATCCTATGTTTACTTCACCTAAATATTTTTTATCGTAACTATAGGTTGTTCGTCCTACAAGCCCCTGATAAACATACGGTGTATTTGCACCATTCCGGTATTCTTGTTGGTTGTACAATACTAAGCCGGTTACATTATGTTTCCCAAATGTCCGGTTATAATCCAATCCAAATTCTGCATATTGTTTGTTGGTATTCCAATATGTTCCACTGGTGTACGATAATGCAGAACCTTTTTTTGCTTGTTGATAAACGGCTTGTTCTGTATTTGACCAATCACGTTTATATGTATCGTATCCTTCCCAGTAAATGGCAGTATAACTGAACTGGCTATCGAAGCTTACATTTGCTCTTGCTTTAAGACCTTTAGTAATAAAATCTAAATTGTATTTCAAAATTATTGAGGATTCAATATTGCTTTTAGTCTGATTTTGAAATCCATTTTGAGTGAGTAAAGCAGCGGGGTTATCCATGTTTGGAAGTTCAGCAAATCCAATACCCGGATAAGCTATTGGTGAAAGCAAACTGGTAATTCCATACAAATAGGAATAAAGTGCTTGCGTACTAACATTTGGAGAGTTTATTTTTTCTAAACGACCTGCTAAATTCAGAGTAGCAGTGAAATCTTTGGTAACATTTACGTCCACATTGGAACGAAAGTTATAACGATCAAATTTAAAATTACTATCATAATTTTTTTGACCAACATAATATTCTGAAGACAAGTCTTTAAAATAGCTTCCCTGACTAAGATATCCGCCAGATATAAAATACTTTATGGCTTTATTTCCACCACTTATATTTAAATTGTACTGTTGTTGGGGAGCATTACTTTGAGTAAGCTCATCAAACCAATTGTTATTCGGGTATAACAACTTTTCATCTGGTGTTGCAGTACCAAGTACCGAACGGGCAATTGCTGCTAATTGGTTATTAGAATAGAATAATTTACCGGTTCCATCTGCATTTTTGTTATCATTGAAATAACCTTCCTGATATAATTCGGCAGTTAATTGAGCATCTCTGAATTTAGGAGAACGGGTCGGATTCTGTAATCCTACCTGTGAAGAAAATTGAATTTTTGCGGGACCTTCAGTACCCCTTTTGGTAGTTACCAAAATGACACCATTTGCACCTCTTACACCATAAACTGCTGTAGCCGAAGCATCTTTCAGTATTGAAATTGTTTCGATTTCATTGGCATCCAATTCCGTAAAGCTACGTTCTACTCCGTCAACCAAAACGAGCGGAGTGGCAGCAGCACCTTCAAGGGTTGATTTTCCACGAATGTAAATTTCGGCATCATCTCTACCAGGTTCACCCTGACGTTGCATCGCAATAAGCCCTGGCAATCTTCCATTTAAGGCATTGCTAATATTTGCAACCGGAGTTTGAATAATATCTGCAGCTTTAACCGATGAGATGGCCCCTACAACAGATTCCTTCTTTTGATAACCGAAACCAACAACCACAACTTCATCAAGGTTTCTTTCATTTTCCTTTAGAACGGCAACAATGGTTGGCTGATCCCCTATTTCGATCTCCAACGAAGAATATCCAATATAAGAGATCTTTAATAATGATTGATTTGAAATATCAATCGAAAATTTTCCATTTACATCGGAGATAGTTCCATTTTTTGAACCTTTTTCTAAAACAGAAGCACCAATAATGGTTTCACCCTTTTCATCCAAAACAATACCTGATATATGTGATATTTTGTTTGTAGGTTTAGGTTTAATGGTAGTAGGATTTTTCTTTAAAATGATATTTCGTCCATCTATTTTAAATTCAATGTTGGTCGCTTCGAGTATTTTATTTAAAACATCTTCAACTTTACTTTTTTTTACAATAATATTTACATGTTTCTTCATGTCAATCATTTGTTCATCATACACAAAAAGATAATTCGTCTGTTTTTCTATTTGTGAAACAACGTTGATCAAAGAAACATTCTTAAGATTTAATGTTATCGTCTTTTCTACTGGATTCTTTGCCGAAGCATTTAAGGAGAATAAAACTGAGAGAATAAGAAGACTCAATTTTTTTAAAATTTTAGGAATGCGGTCATCTAAGGTATAAATTGACCTCCCGCAAAGAAATATTTTCATATCTTTGTGATTAGATAAAGTTAATACTGCATTTTTGATTGAAGCAAAAGTCTGGTTTGACTATTTCTCATCGGCGGATATGGAGGTATTCGCCGATACTTTTTTGGTGGGAGTTAAGTGGAATTGTGTTTTTTCATTATCTGTTTTTTAAGGTTACTGAATTGTGTTTATAATATCGTAATGGTGTTATTCTGATCATCCCGTTTGTATTCAAAGTTGTTTGCTTTCTGTAAAACTCTGACGATATGATCTATACCTTCGGATTGTTGAAATTTCCCGGTACAGTTTAATTTGCCTATGGTTTTACTTTGAATAATAATTTTTGTCTGATAGTAACTTTCAAGTTTTTTAAAAATTTCGGTTATTGGTTCATTGTTAAAGACATATATCCCTTTTCTCCATAGGAATTCGTCTTCCGTTTCAATAGCCGTCTGTAGAAGTTTTCCGTTTTTCAACTCTGCACGTTCATTCGGCTTAAGCAAAATATTATCAAGGGTTCCTAATTTTGAAATGTTAACCGATCCTTTCAATAAAGAGGTTTCAAAAATAGTTGAATGAGCGTAAGCCAATACATTGAAAGTTGTTCCCAATACTTTGATATCACATTTAGTTGTCAAGACATGAAACGGCTGCCGGGCATTGTGTGTTACCTCAAAAAAACCTTCACCATCCAAGGTTACCGTTCTATTGTCTGCCTCAAAGCTGGATGGAAATTTGAATTTAGAATTTGAATTTAATGAAACTTTTGTGCCGTCGGATAAAGTTAGTTTGACATGCTGACCTTGGGGAACTTCAATAGTTTGAGTTAAAACCGGAACTGTATTTTGATTTGACTTTTGAATAAACAAAGTGGCAGTAACAGCAATAGCAATAACAGCAGCTACCTTTGAGAATTCCCGAACAAATCGTATGATGAATGAGCGTTTTTGTGGTTGCGAAGCATAATTTGTAGATTCTTCGGTATTTTCATTCCAAATTGATGAATCGTATAGCCGGCGAAATTGCATAAATTGTTTTCGGTTCTCGCTATTGGCTTCAATCCAGGCTAATATTTCAAGCTTTTCGGGTGGTAAAGCTTCTCCTTTTAAATACTTGTGAATTAACTCCTGATTCATTTTTCTATATTTTTTAAAAGGTATAATTTGCTTTTTTTGAATTTCTATAATCAAACGTGTCAAAATTTGCCCTCTAATTAAAAGACAAATCATATTGAAATATCACTAGTATGAAAATGGATTATTTTGATGAAAAGTATCGTTTAATAGCTAATAATGGAAAAATGAGAGTAATCCTATTCTATGCGGCAGTTGTCACAGCAGAAAAAGAAGGGTTGGCAGGTAATCTTTCAGGTTGATTCGCATAACTTTAAGAGTTTTTGCAATATGATAATCCACACCCTTCACAGTAATACCAAAATATTGAGCAATTTCTTTATTCGATTTATCCTCGTGGCGACTCATGCTAAAAATCAGTTGTGTCTGTTCCGGAAGTGAAGCCAGGGTTTGTTCATAAAGATACCGAACCTCTTCTGAAAATAACAAATCCGGATTACAAG
>Ga0302285_10000548_pt1 | contig 20345 bp, 8 predicted proteins | sample III_Fen_E2_2_FD_200455 | JGI IMG/M metagenome (GOLD analysis project Ga0302285, IMG submission 200455) | Peat permafrost microbial communities from Stordalen Mire near Abisko, Sweden - III_Fen_E2_2 | ecosystem: Environmental > Terrestrial > Soil > Wetlands > Permafrost | place: Sweden: Abisko... | reverse complement strand
TTAAACTGACTACCACTTTCATCTTTGTTACCTGGATTATTATTACCTGCTTACTGATTATTAGGCTGTGTTATGTACAAGTAGTTATTTTATTGTTATTATTCATTTTTCGATGTGTTGTTGCTAGCCTTCAAGTGCTTTCTTTTCTCTTCTAAGTAACTGTTGTTCGTACCATACACTTCTTAGAACTTTTCCTAAAAATGAAGGCAAGTAAATTAAGAGTTGAAAAAAGATGAATACACTAACTAGTGTTTCATTTTTAATATTTTACACTGATTTTATCAATGAATTCCTTATATTTCAGAAGATTTTCATATTCTTCAGCTTTTCGTGCTATTTTTTATTCAAACCGCTCAACTTCAGCTGAGATTTGATTCAATTTCTCTTTGTTTTTATCCTTCTCTTTTTGTTATCGTTCTGCTTCTTTCTAAGCATCATTTGCATCTCCCTCGACTTCCTTGATGAATTGATTGACCATTGTCCAATCGTTCTCAAAGTACTTAGAAATAAAAACAATATTTGAAAATAAAGCTCGAAATCTATCTCTTATTTATGAAATGTTATTTTCGAACAATTCATAACTTTTTTTTCATTTTTTCCTTACGAACTGTCGTGCTTTGAGGGATTCTTTTTCATTCTTAATGAAATCCTCCAGCCTCTCAGTTTCCTCCTTTTTATTGTAAATGTTCATGTTTAGCAAGCAGATTTCTCGCTTTTTCTGGACAAACTCAGAGATGGTTTCTCTCTTTTCTTTCAGTAAATTATTGATTCTCGATGTCTGCTTCCTAATGTCACTCTCAGAACTCTCCCTATTCAATTAAGTTTAGCCAAAAACACAAATGAAATATCTAATTATTTTCATATTTAAGTATTCTTTTTGAGATATAAACTCTTCTCATTAATCCATTCTTTGGTGTTTTTTTCATATTTTTACCACAGTGGTATAGCACTCTTGGCTTTGCGCTTCTCTTCCAATCGCTTTTGGTCCCTTGCAAGTGTTTCTTCTCTTGCTTTTGCCATCTTTTCAGCTTATTGAAAGAGTGTATGTGAGAGAAAGAGAACAATAAAGAGAATAAGTTAATCATAAAATGATATGTGTTTTACCTTCTTCATCCAGTGCTCGAATAATTCCAAACTTCTTGGATATTTTAGTCTTGGAGTAAAGCCTTTCTTCAATGGTCATGTCTGCTGCATTTTCCTTTAAATCAGCTCAGTTTCAAGTACTTTAAAATCTTAAATTTGTTACATGTTGCTCCTGTATCTCTAGCTTCTGAACTAGCTTTTCTCAACAACAAAAAAACAAGAGTTAACTAAATGAATAGGAGCTTGCTTAGCATTTCCTAAGTGTCTGCTTGGATTTACCTTTTTTGGATTAACTTCAAGCGAAAATGGATTGTCAACGAGAAGTGTTTTTTCAGTCATTTTGTTATCTTTAAATCTCCCTAAAACCAGTTTCAAATTACGATTTTAACTATCATCAAAACCAACAAAATACCACACTTAATCAATATTTTACTAATAGACTGTAGTTTATTTCCTCGCAAGGAACATACACACGCACACTACTGGTTTGACTTTTTATAATTTTCTTTAAGCTCATAAACTAAAATTGAAACTCAATCGAAAATGAAAAGAAAAAGTAATCAAAACACACAAGCAGATAATGAATTGATTTGAAATGAGCCACGCTAGCATACTCTTCACCTTCTCTCTGGTTTTCCAAAAAAAATAATTTTAAATCAGCGTTCCAGATAAGGAAATAAAGCAAAAATCCACAAAAAGAATTTTTCAACGAATCAATTATTATTGTTTTGATTATTTGTTGGATGGGAGAAGGATATCGAATCGTGCTGATGATCAAGTGAGAAGAAGAAAAAGAACGAATGCGAGAACTCCAATAGATATGAGCTATCCAACTTGCATGTGACATTCAGATCCACATTCGTAAACTCCAAGGTATAGCAAAACGGCATGTACTTTATGAGAATAGTGTTATTCTCTTGCATTGTGAAATTCTAAACTTTATCCCTCTGCTTGTATTTATTCTCCAACTTCTCTTTCTTTTTGATTTCGCCTTGCTTGTTCACCATGAAATCCAATGAATTCTATTGTTGCGAGTCCGATATGCCCATAAGAACATTTCCCTGCAACCTATCGAATTTTACTTTGAAAATCTAAATGACAGGTCCATGCACGAAGAATGGACGATTTAAGAAGAAATGCAGGAAATCATATTTTTTCTTAGTCTCGTTGAATGAAATTCTCTCAAGAGTTGCTCGATTTTCAGAGAATTTAAAGTGGTTCGTAAACACAGTTTAGAAAGGGAAGACGCTTAATTATTCAGGTACACCCATCACAATCCGCTGTAATTACGCCCTAATAATGTTAATCTCCGTATTCGCTAGATCAACCTTCGCAGTTAATTACTCGATTTGTTTATCTTTCAGAGATAATTACGTTTACAGGCACATTTTGTCAGTGTGAGCGGAGCTGTAATTTTTCCTAGCAGCACTGAATCCACAAATGGAACATTTCTCTTTTATAAACTAGCAATTCTGTGTATGCGACTCAATGTCTTTCACTACAATAACTTCCTTGCATCCATCGCATTCAACGCCCATTAAATCACATTTTAAACAATGCTTTTCATAGGAATCGTAAGCCAACACTTCCTCGCATCCATTCTCAGAGTAAAAGCAACGCACCTTCATCGATGCTAAGAGCTTGTTAATCAAAGGTAAGTTACTGCCTTTAAAAAGCTTCTTGCAGTGAGGGCACGATAATCTGTTCATTTATTAAGTTGAAATGAGCTGAGATTGTTATAATTGCAGTTATTATTGCTGTTACTGGAGTTAAATGTTGTTATTGCTATTATTCAAAGCAGAAAGTGCTAAATACTCTTGATTTAATTAGGCTGCCCGATTGTTATTATTATAATTTTACTACTAATACGCCATCTCAGCAGCACTATTTGCATTTCCTGGTAGAAAATTATCATTACCTGCACCATTATTGCTAACTCGCTGTCTGAATAAAAACGCACGATCTTCATCTTCTTCTTCAGGATTTCCAGCCATCCCATTGCTGTTATGACTATTACCCATGCATCTATTATTAGGATTATTATAATTAGGATGTTTTGGTACTTTTGGCATTGTCCATTGATCAATGCATGCCTTACAGAAAGACTGCGTGCATTCGGAACAAGAAATTGGCTTGAACAGTATGTTTATGCAAATCGGGCAAAGAAGGAAATCTAATTCATTCTTTGCTTCAACAATTTGTTATCTTGCGATGCTCTAATCCTAAAAGCGCTCTAGACTTATCTGCTGTTTCCTGTTCTTGCCCTCGAAGTAATCAAAGCTCATCATATCCTTGGCGCTTTCACTGTTGACTTTTTACTCCTCCGATGGAACAATCGAAGAATCCTTACAGCAGCCAGCATTATTATTACTCATAGCTATTTCGGATTACGTAAAATAATTAGAGTTGTGGTTTGTTTTTGCTAAATGAAATCAGTTTTTGTTTGGAGACTACTAATTATTTTTTTTTCGATATTTCAGAAATGTTTTGTTTAAATTGTTTGATCCCCTCCCCATTGATTTCTTTTATGTTTATTTGGATTTATATTGATTTTCCTTTTCAGAGTTTGAAAAAGCTCTTTCCTCTTTGTTGCTTGAGTTGATTTAACTTAAAATAGTAGTCCCTTTGTGGGTTCATCAACAAAATAAAGAAACATAAATGAGAAATCAGCAACAACAACAAAATATTCGGAATTAAAAATAAAAACTTGAAAATCACAACTATTAACCTTAACATGATTGTTATTGATTATTTTCTTCTTTTTCATAACAAACTTTAATAATTGTGAAATATATTGAATAATATTTATGGGCTCAAGTGGGGTCAAACATATTATGAAGGATTGAATTGTTGGAGTAAAACAGAAATTATATTTTGGGAGCTTTCCTTATCCTTTAGGGTTGAGAATTGATTAAATATTTGGGGAGCAGGAGGGGATTATTGATAAAGAAATATCAGTGCTGAAACAGTTTTTCAGTAAATTGTATTAGAAAAAACATACCTCTCAGTGAAAAGCAGAATATTTAGCAAGTTCTTTAATATTTTAGCTGATGAGACAATTCCTCATTCCTGAAGATTTCAAGGAGATGAAACTAATAGATTTTCCATGTGCTGTTTTTATTTTTTCTTGAGTTTAAAGAAACATGTATTATCCCATTGCAGTTTAGTATTTTTCTTCAGCGTGAATAATCGAAGCTTAAGCAACCTCATCCAGTAATTATTATTAGTAAATGAGTTTATACTTATTATCTAAAAATAGCAAAAAAAAGTTTCTGATAATTAAAGCTACAGCAATTTGTGATGGTTGACAAGTTATTACAGACAAAAATATGAGTTGTTATTTCTGATATGGAATTCAAAAAAAGGTAATAGATTAGATTTGAATTGGGTAATTCGAGTTTATCTACATTCGCCAATAAAGTAATATAGGGAGGAAATACTAAATTCGAAGATAACAAAGGAAATTTGAAGAAATAGCAAAATTGAGTTCAAGTTTCTTTTTCAATAATCTTATTGAAATTCCCTTCTTTACCTCATATTACTAATTAATAAAATAATACCTAGAAGAATAATAAAACATACAACTCTTTTTGCGCAAATAGAAATGAAGAATATCTACTCAATTTCACTAATTCTCGTAGTAATAACTCTTGTAAAGGAAGTTCAAGCCACCACAGCATCATATTGTTATGCTCGAAACTACAAAAATTGCTTGGACATTAATGGCAGATGCACATACAGCTCGTATAGTTGCAGTGACACTTGTTATTATGATTCAGATTGCTTCTTTAATTGCTGTCAGAATGGATTTTGCGGATTTAGCTCAGTTTGCAGTAGCTCTTCTATCAACGTCATTGCTATTATTCTGCCAGTAGTTTTCGGTGTATTTTTTCTCTTCTTTTTCATAGTCTGCTACTGCATCAGGAAGAGAAGGCTGGCTGCTCTAAGGGCCAATATGCAGGCAACATAGAATATGCAAGCTCAAAATATGAATAATATGATGATGCAATAGAACGCTCTTCCAGCTGGCTAGTAGTAACCAATAATGATAGGATAATACGGAGGATATGGATAGCAAACTCCATTCATTGCTAATCAGGTTCCAGTTGGTTATGACCCAAATATTCCCATAGTTTACAATAATAATATGGCTATGATGACACAGCAATAACAACAACAAGCTTTTGGATTAGTGGCAGCACCTAACATGAACTAATAAATGTACAATGCATATTAGCCACAATATGGAGTAGTAAATCCTCTTGCATCTCAATAATATACCGCCAACAATGGGGTTCAAATGATTTGAAGAATTATAAATTAATCGATTTCAGTTAATAATCATGTTGTTTTGGTACTTTTGATTCAATATTAATGTCTTTACTTTTTGCTCTTCAAACTTTTGGAATGAAAAAATAGTTTTTTCTTGTTAATGAGAACATAAACAAAAAATGAAAAAGAAGAATATTGTATTTTTTTAAAGTTATCCCCGTTTTAGCATCATACATTTCTAGAAAAAAAGCTCTTAAAAAGAAAGTTATCTTGAATAATTTTTCATCATTTTCCATTTGTAATGATCTTTGTCCATGTGAAATGGATAAATTGTTTCATTATTTTAGTATTTTCTGATCTTGGAATGATTAGAGCAGAAACAATAAAAACTAGTTTTTAGTTAGAATTAAATCAGTAATTTGATTAAATGTTTTTGGTTTTCTATGAGTAGAATAGTGCGCAGTTTAAGGCAATAATAATAATTATTTTTTGGTCTTTTTTAATACAAAATCCAAATAATACTATGCCTCTCATGCTATTAGATCCCATTAAAAATCCATAAACACAATGAATAGAAGAAGAAAAAAGTTCGTTGCATAATCTCAAAGATAAAAAATCATGCCTTAATTTTAATCATTTTTTTCCCTCCATTAACTCGTTCTTCATATAGACAAATCACAAATGCCTTAGCACTACACATTCAGAAGGTTCACTCTATCCAAAATTAGATTCTTAGAACAAAAATAATTTCAGACTTCGAATAAAAGCAAACTTTTAGTGTAATAAACTCCATATTATCATATATTATGAGTAGAAAATCTTCAAGCGAATCAACTCCTTCCACCATTTTAATAATAATACTAACTATTTTTCTGATTGTGTTCCTATTGGTGGTTGGTTACTGCTTCTTCACAGGGTACAGACGAAGATCCCTCATTCAAAAACTTATCTTGGAATAATAAGAGAAAGAACAATAAAAATATAATTTATATTCATAGAACAGATGAACAGCAGATACATTATGAATTACTTCATCACACAGCTAAACGGGAAGGCTCATCTTTTTTTTGAAAGCAGGAATTTCAAGAAGGTTAATATCCTAACGAAACACAATAAAATGTTTAGTTCTTGAGTAATATTGCCCCAAAGATATGCAAATATGAAATTAAAATGTAATTAAAAAATTGTTTCTTATTATTATTATAAAAACTTGTATTTTTTACCGATGAATTATTCCTTGTTCAATACGTTTTTTCTTCATGATACAAGTCTCATAATTGAACAAAAAAGAATTTATTGCAATCTAAAATGATTTAGCAGTCTCAAAAGGGTTGGCTTTTTGAATCTAAATGTATTTTATTAAAATGAGGTTGATGGATAATATTCTTTTTAAAACTTTTTAGCTTTAGTTCTATGATATTAATTAAGTCATTAACATAAGCTGAACAATGATTTAGTAGGAAAGTAATAAAGCATTGAAATGATAAATTAGAAATAATGATTATTTTCGAGGGTAAGTCCCAGTAGGCATTCATATTATTAAAGGGTAAGTCATACTTTTTGTTATTAACGTCTCACTTCAAATTGATCTAAAAATGATAAGTCTATTTCTTCTTCCATAGTTAATAGAATTTTTTGTCTTATTTTTTAAATCATTTGATTTTAGATTACGATCAGAATAATTTCATAATAAACCCGATCAATCACTAATTTAATCGCACTGAAATCGCAGACATACTCACACGTTTTAACATAGTTTAATTACACAAACCCCCCTTGCAGCGATTGACTTCCACGTGCTATTCTGATTAATTATGAATCACATGTTGAGTGATTTATTACCAATTACTTAATCATATTGAACTACAAAATAAACGTTTTGTTAATTATATCTTTGATTAATTTCACTTTAAGTCATTCAGATTGAAGAAACAAGTAACAAAATATGCTCTAGTTTTATGGAAATCATTCATCTCAGAAGTACTAGAGAAGATTTGCTTAGTCCTTGCTGTGTGTATCTGGATTAGTCAATTTGATAGTTATCATATTATTTCTAAAGAATAATTATTTCATGTATCCTGCATTAGCTGCAATATTAGCATGTCTGCACTATTATTTTCAAATTATCCACAGCGCAAAGTTCAAAAAGATATGTATCTTCCTTGAAGCTGTTGGTTTAGATGTTGTCTTGTACTTCGTTCCTTACAAATTCTACCCTAAGAAAATAGAAGCAGACATAGATTTCAATCTGTCGTAACGCAAATTAATCCATAGAGGCTATTTCATGACTGTTCTACAATTTATGTACTTGGTAGCTAGCTTCGATTAATTGTCTGAGAATATGCTGTATGGTCCTTTCTTAATTTCATTAATGCTAAATACTTCTGTGAGTGCACAGTACGTATATCTCTTTCTGAACTAAGATTTAGCAGGTAATCTAACATACTCTTTCGATTAGTACTTCAGTGTTTTGGTCTAGAGTTTTTAGTACTTAGCTGTCATCTACTTATGCATCTTAAATGATTAATAGAATCTTATCCTTATCTTCAAGATTCTATCTCTTCTAGTATTTACAATTTACTCGATTTTCAGTAAAAACCATGCTTTTTTTGGCTTATTCCAGACTGTTAACAAAATCTCATTTATGACATTCACGGCTTGGTTTGGATTTCCTGTGAGTTTCGCACCTTTCTTCAAATACGGAAGCATCAAATATGGATGGATAGATGTTTCGAAAAGAGGAACAGCGTTTTAAGTGCACACAAGTCTATCTCATTTTGTTCATAGGCTAGTTTGCTATTGCGAAGGGCTCATTCTTCTGATCTTAATTGTTGCTTAAAAAGATGAACAATAGCATTAAGAAGACTTAAATAACTAAGATAACCACAGATTAACATACGTTTTGATATTTAACTTGATATTTTTCTCAGTGAATACCATTCTGTCAGTTCCTTATTTCATCAGAATAACTCGGTAAATAGTTTCTCAGCAATTTGAATATTTACATCTTAAGTATGCTTCTCCATAGTAAATCACTGCTTTAACTAAGAACTACTAAGCAATTAAGATCTTAATAATCGACCAAATCTAATAGAACTATCGATATCTAGATCACAACAATGTGCAAGGAAATATGATATACTAACGCTTCAATTCCACTGAAGACTTTTAAACTAATTTGATTCGATTAGTTCAACATAAATTCGATGACTGCAGGTAAGTCTAAGTGTCCATTGGTGATGACATCTTCGAGATGATTGGCGAATAGGTGACACTGAATTCTAATAACTTCGGTGATGCATTCCTCAAGATGATAAAAACAAATAAAGTAACACCTTTCAGATAGATTTCGCTAACAGGATAAAGAAGCTAGACGAAAGAGTTTGCTGATAAGCTCAATTAATATATCATAGAATAGCTGTTAAGATAAGGCACTGTAAATCATTTAGTTTCTAAAATTGCACTGCGTTAGCGAACTTAAGATGCAATTCACTTTTTCATAGCGAATTAAATCTAGATTTGTGGATATAGAAAATGGATTGCTGAGTACATGACAGTTAATCCTTAACAAGTCCTGTATGATCTTTATGAGAATTGAATGGAAGAAGTATTAGAAAATTACATAAAAATGAGCAAAAAATAGGCAGAAAAAGTTACAATAATAACAAACAAAAGACTTCTAAGACACTTAGCTACACACAAAAAACTATTATTGACAAAAAAAAAAAATATTTTTTGTTTAAAACAGGCTCATAAATTAGCTGGCTTTTTTGTGTCTAGGATCTTTTTACTTGGGCTAGGAGATAATTTTGAATCTTTTTGAATTTTCGCTTTAACATTTGAAAGATCGCCATAAATTTAGTTAAGTAACTCATCCATTTGATCATCTAAAGCATCCACAGTTTCCCTGAAAGATGCTTTCTTGTCATCTACTTATCCTTGCTGTAGGTGGCTTTATTTCGTGGCTAATTCATTCTACCCAAGATTTATCTTATTTGATGCATTTTTATCCTTTTAGCTGCTAGTAGTAAAATTTACTACATCTTTTTTGTTTTCCTTTTTTTCCAATTCAATTGGTTTAGTTTTAATTGTCTTAATGATTGAGAATGAGTTAGACTTCATTATTACTTTCTTCTTCTCCTTCACTTGATCTTTCTTTATGTCTTCGTGATCTCTTGAAATTTCGCTTCTTAATGGCGATTTACTTTTTGAATTAACATGTATCGTTGAATTGGTGGTACTACTTTTAACATTTGGTGTTACGCTTCTTTTAGTCCCTTTTATGGTATTCTACAGAAACACTTATTTTACTTAAACTTCTTCTTTTTGATCCTACTCCTTTCTTTTGAGCGCTCCTGTAGGTGATTTGCTATTTTTAGGTGAGAATTTATTTCCCTCAACTTTCTCAATTTTTTGAATATTGGATGTTTTCTTTAAGTCTTTCAAGTTTTGCTAATCCATGGCACTCTTTTATTATTTTTATTATTCGATTTATTATGAAGGTTCTTGTTGTTGCTAGGTCTGTTATCGACCTTGTTCTTATTCAGATTATTATTAGATTTCTGATTCATGCAGTTAAAATTCTTATTCTTCTTTATTTTCTGTATCTTCCAATAGATTTTCATCTTCTTGCAAGGATCTTTCGATTGTTTCATCAAATACTCTCTGCGAATTGCTTTACAAACTATTTTGATTAATGTCTTTAATACCTGCGATATCTCTTTTCTTCTTTGTTTATGCAGATAAATCTATCTTCAAATAAATTGGTTCAGAATATTCTTCATCTTCTTCTTCATAATTATTGTTATCATTGTAGTATTATTCATTTTAGTAATTATAATTGTCAGCGCCATCAATATCTTTGCCGTAATCTACATTACCCTCATCTCTACCTTCATCTTCATTATCATCTTCTTTGATTTCACTTTCGTTTAGTGGCTAATTTAATCTTTCGAATGCTTTTATTTTTTCTTATTGCTTTCGTTGATTTAATCTTTCAATACTCCCGAAATTAGCTGTCTATCTACAAGGGACAAAATCATCATCATCGTCTTCATCTTCTTTTTCTAAACTTTCTTTATCCTCTAGAGCAGGAACTTGTATTCCTCCAACACCTCCAAATGTTTCCCTAGTATTCTATTATTTAGCAAAAGGAGCGAAGGACATATGTTCTTGATTTCTAAAACAAGCTGTTGGCCTAGTCGATACATCAGCTGGCTCTTAATCACTGAGTTAATCAGCTTAATCTTCTTTTATCGTTTTTGGCTCACTAGTTTTATCTATTTCTTAGTCTTTATCTTCTTATTTTCTTTAATTAACATCACATTTACTTGCACTCTTATCTCCTGCTTCTAAATGTTTTTCTTCTGAATTCGTTTATTTGCTTTTATTTTCTGTTCCTTGATCTTGCAAAAGTTCTTCGATGAGAGATTATTTCTTGGTTAATTCCAGTGTATTTTCATGGAGGAAAGCAGATAAATTGCTCGATTCAAGCAAACAAGTTCCAACCTATGAAAAGAAACAACAAGCATTACAAATAAGTTAGAGGCGATATTTTGGCTTTGGATGCCTTAAAACCATCACTTCAATCTAAAAAAATCATTTACATTAACTGAGGAGAATGTATCTATAAATTTCGTGACATTTCGTATCGCTGAAGCAAGTGATTCTTCGCTTTCATGGTTTTGAAATCCATCACTTCTGCGCTGTTGAATTTTATATTTAAACCAAAATAATTGTCTAACTATTTCTATGAATAATTCTAGCTTATTTTACGCATCTGTGTACTCTGGAGAGCCTCAGCTATATCCTATCATTATCTCCATCGTCATCTAATTTATTTCCGAGTATGCTAGTGGACACTGAGGATACAGAAGAGAAACCAGATTGATCACTCAAATTATTCTCTGATGCGGGTGGCTTTGGACCGTACAGTGAAGCGATGTTTCTTGGTAGAGGCTGTTAAGTCTTCAACCCTTTGCCTGTCGATTTTGCTGTTGCTCCTTTATTTCCCATTCTTAAATTCTGCTTAAGAAAGTGTTAATCCGCCACTAATTTTCTTTATTTTTCTTAAAAAAAACACAATTGATGAGAATTACCCTCTTTTCATCTGATAAATAATTTATAAGCTGTCTGAAGAAAAGAATAATTTGCAGCTGAACAAGGATTATGAGAAAATAATTAATGTTCATTGATATTAATAACTAATTTATGACAATGTCCTGTGTCTGCTTAGAGATTGTACAGGAAATATTTTGAATTAAAAAATAATTGCATTTAGCTCTAGTCTATCAAGTAAATATGAAAATAAATGAGCTGATTTCTCTTAAAATTTTCATAATAAATGTTTGAAGAAGTCTAGTCTAATAATTAAGAGGATTTTTACTAACAAAATATTCTGATAAAATCTTGTTTGTAATCTTTTGAAAGGATCTTAAACAATTTTAAATAATTTTTGGCTTAGAGATAGTCTAATTGATTAAAAAAAATTAGCTTTAAATAAGAATGAATATCATTTCATCATTCAGAACTGGGGCAAAGGGGGAGAGGAGCAAAGTTAAATTACTCAATGTCCCTAGAACAAAAAATATTTTTTTTCTCTTTAAATTAAGATGAAAGAAACAATTTGTAATCAGTAATCAGTTATTTGTATTTTTCAATTTTTTTTCAATCTATCCATCTTACTCTATTAGTTTACTTCTTTTTTCTCTTTTTTTACTTACTCTTGCACATTTTACTTTCATAGAATACATCTCTGTCTTTCATTATCCTCTAAATCATATGGCTAATAATCTTCATGCTTTTGATACAAAACAATTCTTGACAAAATTATTAATGAATAGCTGGGACTGGCTTTCAGCCTACATGACTTGAATTTCTTTCTACTAAGATTTTGCAAAATTCATTTTTCAAATAGTTTCAATAATCATATTATGTTTATCTTTTTTTTTGGGGCAACTCTTAACCAAACTTATCTTGATAAACTTTTTTGGTATCTTTTTTGGATTTGTAATTTTATCTCTTGGTTTCTTGATTTTGAAGTAAAAAGCATATCAGCTTGAAATATAATATTACCTTAATCTACAGAATATTCTTTTTAACACACGAATGTGTAAAAATATTTACTATTTTTTCATCAAAATTCATTTCCTTCTTAAAAACCTTAATTTGAAATCAAGATCATAAAATAGCTTTCTTTTATTTTTTTCAGCAAATAATATACACAAAAAGGAAAATAACTTCTTAAGCTAATTAGTTAAAGTTACTTTATGTTCTATGACAAATGATGTATTAAAAATGAGGCAATAAGGTTGGTAGTGATTGATTACTTAACTCAAACAAAGAACATAAATTATTTCTTTAAGTTTGACTAAATGTTTAAAATTCAAACAAGAACTGCAACACCAACAGATTCTTCTCTGGAAATTTAAAATTATTTGAAATGAAAATTAAGGCTTTGTTTTTGAATAATTTTTCTTAGGATAACTGAAATCGCTAAGAAATTAATAAAATTTTATACTTGGTTTACACTTATGTAGAAACAGAGTGGAAATTCACTTTACTTTTTTATCAGCCAAGAATTTATCTCAAGTTAAGTCATAAATTTCCTACCTAATTTTAAATATGCTTTTTTGAGATTACAAGTGATAATCTTCAGTGAATGTTGATTAATACTCGTTTAATTTTTCAGAAATCGGGGATCTTCCAAACAAACTACTGCAGAAAAAGCTAGCCAAATTCTGCGAAAGAAACAGAATAAATCAAACAAAATGAAGACGCTGCCTAATGAAACAAAAGCGTCTTCAAATTAAGCAAGATTTCTACTTAAATTTGCTTAGGAATTCTACGTAGTTACTTTCCCTAGGATAATAAGAGCTTTTTCTCGAGGGCACATACTGAATTTCTGTCTCTTTGTGATTAAGTAATGGTTCATCATGCAACTTCACTTTCAAAGCAAAACTCTATAGTTTCTTAACGAGACATTGCAGTCCGATGAATTCACAAAATACTTTTGTTTTTTGTCTTCCACAAATGAGGATGTCATAATTATCCTGGATATCTTTTTTTTAAGCCTCAATGTATTAGCAATAGCTTTCTTTTTGGTAGTCGCTGTACTCAAAGAGAGGATTTACAACCAAGGAATTGTGGGCATGCAGATAGTTTCTTGGTTTATGTAGTCATATGAGTATTTGCTGTTTATACCACAATTGTTCTTCAGTCTTAATTATTCGAAAATAAGTAATAACAGCTTCCCTTTTATTGGCTACCTCAATATTGGTCCAACTATTCTCCTTGGTAAATTTGCTTTTTTATTATAAAAAACTCAAAAACTCTCTTATGCTTACTCCTCTTTTTCTACTTATTTTTACCTATTTTTCCCCAAAAGGAATACTTTGTGTCTCAGAAGATTACTCTATTGACCTTTAAAATACCAACGATGCACTCAGCAAACACGACAGTTCTTGGAATATCTCATAATTAGGTTTGGAAACGATGCTAGTAATTTCGAATAGCTTTTTTTAGGAAGAGATTCATTCTAGTATTTGCATAGGAATTGGGATTATTAGTATTCTAGCTCACATCAGGTATCATGCCTTCAATTAAAGAAGAGTTAATATTCTGCAAATTGGGCTTAAAATTTTCAATACGCTCTTTGCGTTCTGCTCTCTGTCAGCACTTCTTAGTTTTTCATTTCAAAAAATATACTTTGTGAGTTTGATCATGATGATCCCCTTCTCTTACAGGTTGACAACTGAAATAATGAGCAACTACTTTGAGTTTATTCTTGTTGATTCGTGTGTAGAACTTGAAGGTGATAAAACAACTTCTTGCTTTACTGAAGGCAATGATAAATATGATTTCTTTTTTATGCATTTCATTGCGTCAAATAAGATAAGAAATCTAGATGTTGCCTGGCGGTATCTGCTCTCAAAGAACTCTTTCATTTACGGCTCAGAAACCAAAAATGAGCCAATATTAAGTAAGTTATCTTAGTAATTAGCTGAATTGAAAGCTAGAAGCCATCATGGAGAAGAAGGTGAAATTATGGATATCAATCTAAACCTAGATGCTCTTTCAAAGGTACTATGATTATTTAGGTGATTGAAATATTGAGATTTAACAAAAAAACAAGTTTATTTTTAGAGTTGTAATTCTTAAAATGACAATTACTACAGTTTTGGCAATTATTGGTTATTTGTTTCTTAGACATTTAACAATCAGAAGATGATCAAAGAAAAAATCCATTTATTCAGCGATTTTCAGAGCACACAACTAATAAAATAATACATTGCATTATCACTCAAGCGCTTGTTTGAGAGTGGAATACTAAAATTCAGTGAAAGACTTCTATTTCTCACATATTTACTGGTATGTTCGGATACAACAAATGTTGTTTATGCTGAATTAGCTAAAATTAGTCGAGATTTGAGGACAATATCGAATTGGAAAATATAATAACAATTAAATGCAATACTCTCCTTAGCTGAGTAGATTCATAAAAAAGAAGAGCTAAAAGGAGATAATAAGAGAATCTAGTTAATTACAGTGCTAGAGTTTGAAGAATAAATGAAGGAATTGAGTAAATCGTTCTATTTATGTGTTTAGCTTCGTAGAACTGCAATAATTATCTTAGCCCAATCAGATGTTGATCTCAAAAAATCATCTGCAACGTTAAGTTAATTTCGAGAAAGCAGAGAGAAGATTTTATCAAATATCAGACATGCTTTGAAAAATGGCAATGCTCATTCATTTGAATTGCGCTAAATCTGCTTATTAGTCGATGAATTTTTATCGCCGAATTATTCTATGCATAAACTTTGCTCGAAAAAACGTCTGGAAAAACATATCTGGAGGAGTAATCTAGGGTAATTATACAGCCCTGACAGCTGTATTGCTTAGGTTAGCCTCTTAAATGAGAATTTCGGGGTTATCAAGAGAGTATCTTGCAATTTTGCGTCGATTTTTGGCTTAGCATCAGACTTATCAATAATAGGCTAGAAAATTTAATAATATCTACCTGCTTGCATGCTACTTCAAAATGCAAAAAGCGATAACAACAAAGAAGCAGTCATAAACAAAGTCTACCATTTGCTGTAAACTTTCAACCAACTTGTTGATTTCAACGAAATAATCGTGAAAACTCAAAGTGGATTTGCACTAAAGCTTGAAGTAAAGGCTCAAACACATGCTTTAAACGCGCAGGAATTTTCAGCGCTCATATGGGTTCGGCCAATATTAGATTAAACAGTTTCGATAATAATCAATAAACGATTTTAAGTTGAGGCTGTTAGTAAGGAATTCAAGCAGTATATTTACAATGATTTCAATGTAGTTCATGATTTGCAGTACTATAACTTAAGTAGCACATTACCTTCGTTGGTGATGTTCTTGGCAACTTAGCTGACAGATGGAATTCTCACAACGTTGCTGATAAAAATATAAAATCGAATTGAAGGTCAAAAATAAGATAGTTTTTTAGATTAGAATTACTTTCGCAAGATCTAAAACAGAGAGCTGTTCATCGTTGACTTGAAAATAAGCAAAATAAAAAACGAATTCTAAGACTACACTCTTGTTTTCATCGAAAAAGCAAGGAAAATTGTCAAAGAATCTTTGAAAAGGAAAGCAATAGAGAATCTCAGAAAACAATTAGAAGAAACTTAATTTTATCTGGAAAATGATTAGGTGCTTGAGAATTTCTAAAATTACATTAAATCAGCGGAGCAATCGGAGTAGCTTGAAAAAGAAGAACTAAATAGAAGAGGAGATGCGCCCTAGGAGAAGACATAATTCTCTAAATATTTCAGTGGAGAATCTTCAGAAGATAAAAATGAAGGGAGTTCTAAGAGAATTCTGCCTTCAATTACACCTTCATATTTCAGAAATGCATTGTTTCAGAATCAACTTGAAGGGCAAGGATCCTAAGATAATAGCCCACATCATACTTTAAATCGAGCGAAATCCAAATTTGCTAATAATGACAACAACATTTAAAAAAAAGAGTTCGAAAATAATAGTTTCTTTGGTAAATTCAAGTCTCTTGAGTATCCAAAGAACATTTGCTTTCAAGGGAAAACAATAATAGACAGTAATCACAGTAGCAATAGAGCTGTTGCTGCTGCTTCTTTTGATAAGTAAAAATCACAGCCTTCTAAACTCCCAGGAGCTGAGTAATATTTCCACTGGAATAAAATAAAAGAAACTTTCCGAAAATAAACCTCAATCATTGAAGGTCCTTCAGGGACGAATACTACACGAACAATGCTAGGAAGTGATAGTTCTAGGTAATACACATCATAAACATCTAACTCACTTGTTAAAATATCCACAGAAAATAAAAAAGAAACAGAAAAAGATAGTTCAGATAGGAAAACAAAGAAAATACTTGGTTCTATTGGCTCCAATGACAACCAATCCATCAACGAAGAATCTGAGGAAGACAGCTAAAACATTGAGATCTTCTAAAATAACGAACAAGAGGGTAACTCTGATGAAAATGACAATCATCTTAAGAATATTAACGATGAAGATCTCGAAAATCAAAAACAATACACTGAAGACCATGCCCATTCAAACCCAGTTACAGTTTCACACACCGAAAAGTAGCTTTTTTATAATTTTTAGAAATCATTTCAAAACACTTTTCCATTATTATAATTTGTTTTTGTTTCTTCTTCTTTCTTTCAGACAGTTAATCTAATCTATCAATAAGGAAATGAATATCGTGAAGCTTAAAGTCATTAACTTATTAGGTTTAATCTCCATAATCATCATAATAATTCTGTCAATTGTCGGATTCTTAAATTTCTACTCCAAGATGACATTACAAGAAAGAAATTTCGAGTAGATAAATTGGCTTTACAAAGTAAATATCCACATAAGTCAAGCTTACAGTGAATACAACATTAAGCTGTAGTAATCAAACGGACTCTTTTTGATTAGCGATCTTGCTACTAACTAAGCTTTTGATGCATTAATTGACTCCCTATTAGAATCAAGAGTTATTTTAAGCAAGGATATTATGAGATACATTTACAACAACACGTAGACTGATATTTAAGTTTTCAATATGATCAACAGCCAAGATGTTTCCTAGTATCTTTTCTAGAATTCATTAACGAAGCGCTCTAATTTCACGGAGACGATGTTTGCTTCATTTCTAAAGTAATTCGTGGGTATCTTTCATTTTGTGGAAGGTTTAGATAACTACGGAGTATTTCGATTCACTGGAGAGAACAACTACCCAATGATTTACGCTAAACTCACTGACATTGTTGAGAAACAAAATATGGATTTCAAGGACTAGCTTAGCTCGATTTTGACTTAAGGATAGACATAGTTTTTCATAGTATTAGCGATTTCCTTCGTCTTTCTAGGTTCTTTAATTCCCATTGCTATGTTGATCCATAAGTTAATTCAAGATATCCATGAGTTATTTTCAACTCTAGATGTGCTGTTCCTCAAAGAAGAGTTGCAAAAACTTGATAAATTTATTAAATAAGCGTAAGACAACTATAAAAATCAAAAGAAATAGTTATCCAGGTCGAATAGTCAAAATAAAAAGAAACATAGCAAAATCACAGCTTAGAATCGTAGCTCTCTCTATGCGTTTAACAGCATAATCAAAGATGATCAATCTCTCCATGCTGGTTAGTAAATTGTTACCATAACGAAGAAAGGGAACATCTCTCGAGTACAAAGAGTCAATTTCTCAATGAAAAAACTAGCTATTGCTATGGTAATATTATTTGGGCTGATTATTGCGTATCCCTCAGCGAATTACTTCTTAGCTTCGAAGTTCATCGACAACTCTCAGTACATCTATGCCTTCAATCGTACATTATAAATTACAATTCTATCTCCTCCCTTGATTTTGATCATAAACTTAAGGCATTTTTTTTATTAATTATTTATTTAATTATCCACAGATGCTTTCTCGGAGGCATATTTTCTGATAATAAACTGTCTACGAGCAAGATAAGGTGTCGCAGTGGGTAACCTTCTTCCTTAGTATTCGTCCTTGCCGGCATAGGATTATCGAGATTTATTCAGTGATTTAGTTTCTCAAATCACTCCAACAATGAAAAGAATCAAAGATTCTCTGGAAGCTACTGAAATATTAAATATTTACAATATCCATTCATTCACTGAATTCATCGTTGGGATCCTTGAACTGAATGCCTGTGATGTAATCAAGAAATTCCCTGAATATTAAAGTGGAGATTTCAATTATACTCGATGTTTATCAGCTGGAAAAGGGATACTAACGTAAGGCTATTTTAATGGACTTGATAAATTCTACGGATTATTCGAAGAAAACAGTATTTTCGCATCTTCTGCTGATCCGATAATTTACAAACACGGATATGATCAGTTTAACTAGTAGATCAACGGGTACAATAGTCTGCTGTTCAAAGCAGAACTTACGAGAATAGCAGATTATGCTTTTACTTTTTTCTAGCGATAAAGTTCGTTGCTCTACAGCCATTATGAGATAATAATATTGGTCTTATTCATAATAGAAATCATATTTTTATTGGCACTCTATCTAATTGGATGGAGGAAATACTATGATTCAATCAACGAAAGCACTTTCAAAGCGAAGATACTTTTAGATATTCTACCACCGAGTGTGCTAATCCAAAACAAATACATTGCATAATTCCTCAAAACTTCTAAATGAAGATATCAAGAAGATAGAAGACTACAAAAGCAACCTTAAACCAGGAGGGGGGCAAATTTGATGATACCTTCCTATGGATCTAAAAACGCACTTTAATTTATTTTCTCTTAATTTCAATTATTACTGTATTAATTTACAATCCTTCCCTATTTCCTTCTCCTTTTCCCTCATGTCCTTGCTTATTTCTCATTGTTTGTTCAATTTATCATGGCTGCTCTTAGCTCTTTTACTATCTAAGCACGATCAGTTTAAACTTATTACAAACTTTCATTAATTTTTGACACACTAGCCTCTCTAGTTGCCAGCTGATTCTCTTAATAATCTATTTAAAAATAAATTGTTCGCTGCTTTTTGGTAATAAACCCATCAAATAACTCAGCAACTCTTACAATATTATTAGCATCTACATACATAACTAAGAAATATAAATTCTAATACATTTTATTTTAAAATTCTAGAAGCTGCCTTTAATTGAAAAAATAGCATTTGCATCCATATATGATGTACCCTCCATCTCATCATGTATCTGTCCCTAGCAACTACCTCAAAGAAATCCATATAGGGATTTAAGCTCTGTAATGGACTAATTTGCTTGCTCATATTTCGAATTAACTTTCTACAGCTAATCCAACAAAACAAGAATTTCCTCCTCGTCTTCACAGATACTCGCTTTGAATTTCAAATGCTTGATTTCCTTCTATATAATCAGCGCTTCTTCTTGAACAATGCGGAGCTCCATCATAACTTACTCTCGAGACATCAACACAGAATTATTTTTGTTGTTATTATTACTTCTACCTGTATTTATGAAATAGCTGCCTTTATGTTAAGAGCTACCAAAACTATCGAGAAGGAGATTAGAAGTGCTAGTACCTGTGTTTATTTAGTTATTTGGATGGTGTTCATGGTAAGCAGATATTGGAGGTTATGATGGTACTGGAGTCTACTCAAGTATGGGATTTTCACTGGAAGGAGAAGGAGACTTAGCTTGGATGATAGGAAGTGCTTTAGGATGCTCAAGGTATTTATTTTCATTCATTGCATATGGTTTTGGAGATAAATCCTATTCATTAATACCTGGTTTATTATTTTTATCAACCTTGTTGTCTATTTGGATAGAGTTAACACTTTCTAATGCATCAGAACTCAATAACTTATTTTGCTATTGCTGTTGTCTGTTAGTTAATGCATCTTGCTTTTAATTCCCTTAGATGCTATTCGTATTATTATTATTCTCGTCCTTATGATTATCCTTATCTTCCTCAACAATCTACCTGATTTTCTCCGCCTAGCTGCTTTGAAGCTA
>Ga0302285_10000546_pt1 | contig 20367 bp, 8 predicted proteins | sample III_Fen_E2_2_FD_200455 | JGI IMG/M metagenome (GOLD analysis project Ga0302285, IMG submission 200455) | Peat permafrost microbial communities from Stordalen Mire near Abisko, Sweden - III_Fen_E2_2 | ecosystem: Environmental > Terrestrial > Soil > Wetlands > Permafrost | place: Sweden: Abisko... | reverse complement strand
TACAATGCAGGAGGAGGGAAGGAGTATCCAACAGAAAATTTTATCTGATTATCTGTTCCCCCTCCCTCCCTACTTTAATTCGTCAACTTTTGCTTGAGAACAGCATTTTCAAAGTCCAATATGTTTCTCATTGTAAAGAGTCGTATTTCACTATCTTACTGAAATCTGGCTGCTTCATACTTTTATATTTTTAAAAGAGTTTGTGAAAACTGTCTTATAATTTCTAAAAGTAGAATATTTTTCACAATTAGCAGTGCAAACGTATTCATTTTACTTCATTTATTAATTTTATTGATTTAAGCGCAAAAATTATTGGTGGTTCCTCTTGATAAATCGTTATCTAACACTTTTCTCAACAAATCAAATAAATAATACACTGATCATAAAAGAAAACAAAATCTAATTAATTGTCGTGGGAACTTCTTTCTTTCCAGTTGTCACACTCAACTCTTCTCCTGTTGTTTGATCATTCGTTTCCGGGAATAGTTTCTTCTTCTTATCAATTTTTCAATATTCAAGCATAATTCTCAAATGCTATCTTCACTTTGTTTCTAAAATTCTTACATACCGAAATGTTTTAGAGGATAATCAAATTCGATTGGCGAGAATGCTGATTAACCTTCGTTTTTTATCCAGTTTATGATCAAATTGTGTTTTTCGAAACAGAAACAATTATTGGCGAATTTGGAAATATTAGTGCCTAATAGTTTAATTTGATATTGATTCCTAAAATATGGATTTAGGAGTGCTTATCAAAACAATTTATGAAAATGATGACGAAGAAATAAGACTAGAACTGATTCAGGATCTTAAAAATGAAGCAGAAAACCATCAATAACTTATCGTCTCTGAATTACGACGAGTCTACATTATGCTATCTACAACGCTTGCTGAGGCAAAGACACTCGAGCTGATAAAGATTATCCACTCTACGTTAGACACTCTCACACGGACATTACTTTAATCCGAAATCGATCTGAACTTTGGAGGAGTTCTAAAAGTTCTCGTAAAAGGTCTGGGCAATCCAGACAAAGCAGTGAGATAAAGCACCAAAAAAGTCATCGAATTCTTTTTAAAGCGCACACATAACATTGAAATGGTGATTGGAGGATTGCTTTCAGTTGGGTTCGATTCCACAAATTCGTTCCTTCGAGCAAAGAGCATCAGTGCATCTGTGCGATTTCTAGATATTTGCCCAAGTGTTTTCTCTCAAAGATCAGGTTTGAATGATGTAAGAAGATTGCTTGAAGGTATTATCGTGCGGTTAAACGATTCAGTTGAAAATGTCCGTCTTCGAGCATCTCGAACGTTGTTCAAGATTGTAAAGGAACGCAACTATGAAGATTTTTCGAACGTGCAGCGTAGGTTATCGCGTGAGCATGTCGAGCTTATGCTTGCAGCTGTAAATAGACAGGTTCTTGAAGAATAAGACTTTAAGATGAAAGCTCTCTATGAGAAATTTGGAGAGATTCATTTGGAACTCTTTGAAGATTACTCCACTGATTTCATAGTGGAAGACACCGCAGGGATAAGAAAATACTACCTCTACCAAGAAATACCTTAGTTTTCGAAGAATCAGATATTAAAGTTCTTTCCTATTGGTCAGAGCGAACTTTACTTCAATATCATTCGTGAGGATACTCTCCTAGATTGCTTTAACCAAGCTGATTCTCGTGTACACATATTCATGGGTAGAATAAACCTAAATTTCATTGTTTTTCATGCTTTTTTTCTTCTCTTGATAGGTGTAAATGCAAGGAGCGAAGGAAGTACTTGAAGCATTCACAGCAGGGGAGAGTCCTTTTGAGTCGATTGAGGATGTCAAACCTCATATGGGAGCTTTTTTTAAGTTTGTGTGTTTTCTTCTCAGCAGCAAAAATCTCACAGTTGCCAGTCATGCTATGTCGATTATTTAGATTCTCATTTAGCACAGTGCTGGCGTGTAGATGAAGGCATTTCTCATACTCGCGTTGCCACCTCTTATCGGCAAACTTGCTGAAGAGAGAGTGAATATTCGCGAGCAGGCATTCTTTTTGCTCAAATAAATCACTGATTCTGTCAAGAAGCACACGCTTTTAAAGAGTCTGTGCTTGTTTCTGGTCGATCAGCGTTCGAATTAAAAAAATGCAAACTGGCACGTGAAAGAAGAACTCTTGAATCTCATTTCGTTTTTGTTTCTTCGCTTGTTTGATGGCAAAGAAGCGTGGTATGAGGATGCATTTTAGAATGAACTGCAAGGTGAAGATCCACTGCATGTAAGAACTATTTGGAAATTGCTGATTTAGACTAAAAGTATTGTAACGAAATAAATATTGTTTCCATTATTTTTGAAAATAGGTTCGCCCAATCGATTTGAAAGAGACAATTACATAAGTTGCGTTATTTCTAGATGACAGGGTTATGAAGGTTAGACGTGCAGCTATGGAAGCTCTAGCAGTTATTTGTAGTTAAGGTACACACAAAGAATATCTTCTGCAAATACTTCATGAAATACTAGACTCCAAAGTCTATGATGAACTTTTAGATAAGGTAAACGCTGAATAATGAAGAAAGAGACTTCAAAAGATGTTTATTCTAATGTTTCCATTTTGAACCACAGCTGTAGAGTGGGAAACTCTACTTCATTAACCCAAATGGCATGCTTGAACTGCCTCTGATTGAAGTTCGGAAGCATCAAGGCGAAAAGGATAAATATGAAGAACGACTAAAAAGGTATAAGGATATGTTGGGAGAAAAAGATGAAGATGATCTAACCGATCGCTTAGAAGAATCTCAAAAAGGTGAAGAACAAGATGAATCTGGAATAGACTTTACGCGTCGAGGTGAAAGTCAAAAAGAAATCGATGCCCGCAACAGGAAGCTCAAGATTACGTACTACAATCTGGACAACGAAGAAAATAGATTACTGAGCATGAACGAAAGAATACGGCTGACAAATGCAAATATCGATAAGTATCTGCATAATCATGAGCACGAAGGAGTTTAATCTGTAAAGTACGACATTCTAGTGCCAATTAAAGATATTCCTGTTAATCAAATTAGAGTCCCAACAGCGAAGGTTGATACTAAACCGATCTAAGAGAATAATTCTTAGCAAAACAAAGTACCTAATGGAATCTAGGCACCAACAGAGAATTAACAGGAGGAAGAAGAAATCTTCGATCCGTTTTAAGGAGATCCTTTTGGGAAACAGGTAGGAGAGAGATAAAAGGATTGAAATGGCAATTTGAATAATGATTTATTGAAAAAATATTGTTGTATTTCATGAATTTAGGTATTCGTCGGAGATGAAGAGGATGCTAGAATAGAAAAAAGAGACAAGGAAATTGCTAAAAAAGAAGAACTCAAAAAGAATCTGTATTTATTCTAGCCTCTGCCTCCTCCTCCTTTACCAGAAGAACCCTCCGATGATGCTGATTCTTTAGATGGTCTAAGAATGGTAGAATTTGAATATCGAACAGATGATTACGATCCACTTGTGTTAGCCTCCAAACCTAAATTAAAAAAATAGAGAGTCAACATATAAGCTAGGGTGAATGAGACACTAGCAAAGCTGAACTCTGGAGCAAATGCTCCTGAAAAGTTTGTTCTCAATCTTCCTAAAGTTATTCAATATAATCAGAGAGATTACTAAACATACTCGTATGATCAGAAGAATGAAGAAGGTTAATAAAAATAGCCTGAAGACTAGCAGAAACTTGAAGATAACGGTGATGATAAGTAAATGCAGAGACAAGCAAATCAAGAATAAAACAGTGATAACCATGAAGGAGGGGAATGGGAAATTGAAATTGAATGAATTAAGTTAAAGAGTGTAAAAAAAATGAGCCATTTTTGTGTAAAAACTGCAATTCTTCCTCATTATCTAACTCAATTATGTGACAATTTGAAGTTGGTTCTTTTAATAAATGTCTTCCAAGTTCTTAATATGTTGCTAAGTTTATTTTCAACAAAGAGGATGCTTAAAGAATAAAGAATACCATCTTTTGAAGGTTTAATTTCAATTATTGTTAAAGTAGAAAATCTGTTTGATGTGCTGGAAAAACAATAAGAATGAACATAAAAAACACAATTGTTATGATAAATTAAGCAATCTTCACTTTCAGTTATGCCAGTAATTTAATACAAAGCAAATTAAGTGTGAGAGTTTTATGCTTAAAATGAAAAATCGACGGCAATTGTTTTGGTTCAGCAGATTACAGAAGCTAGGGGGAGATCGTAAATTGAGGAATGATCATTGTCGAGGACCTGCCAAGCAACTGGGTAAGTCAGTCCCCCTGCGTTTTTAACGATTTCACTGGAAACTCCATTAACGCACCAAGCTAAGTTAGCAAATCTGTAGTTGTTTTCGAAATCTGGGAATGTGCCTTTTTGCAAGGAAGAATCGAATGCAGATGCTTGAGTTGGTTTGTTCTAGCCTTAAGTGTAGACCTTAAGAACAGGTTTTAGCTGAGAGATAATGGAATTATCAACTGCACTGTTTGTGGCTGACACAACGGGCATCTTAAAGAAAACAAGATATTTAGTCTATCCAAGATTTTGTAAAGTTATTGCCTCCGAGGATATTTTATCGCCTAGAGAATCACCATGATGGACAGATCCTGCACATTGAGTGCTGAAATAAGAGGAGTAGCACAGCCAATTATCTTCGATGGAGTTCGTTGAAAGGTAGATATCAAGATCAGAAGTGCTGACATCAGCAGATTCTGCTCCCCATTCGAGAACGAATCTAATTTAGTGTTCGCTGAGTGAAGGTGAAAGTCCGACATCAAGGAACTTTCTTTTCTCGTTAATCGAGAAGGTTCTGCAGTTAATCGCATATGAGGTGTTAGCTTTCACGTGGACTGTGTAGCGGGTAGCTGGGAGGGACTTGTAGATGAAATCTAAATCGATGAGACCAGATTGGTTTGTAGTGCCTTAGAAAATTATTTTGGCATCGATGCCTGGTTCGCAGGTATTTTCGCCTTCATAGTTCTCATAAAGGAACACATCTGCGCTAGATATCGGAGTGTTGGTGGTGATGTCTCTGACATTCAGTTATACAGTGTGTTTGTTTAAACTAGCTAGAAGTCTCGGAGAATCTTCAATTTTTGATGATGCCAAAGTGTAGCTTTCTCTCAAGGATTCGTCAATTATTTACGCTTTGGTGAGAGGTTTATGGGTAATAGCTTTCTTCGGACTAGCTGACTTCAAATATACTGATGTTGTATCTCCTTAAGATGAAGAAGCAAACAGCTTTTGATCAACTTGGTATGCTTAGACAACGAATTTCATTGCAGAACGATTGCAAGCTTCTACGTTTTATCTCAGATAATTAACAACCACAGTTGGATCTCCTACGATTCCAAGGTAGTTCTAGCAAGGCACACATCGGTTGTGTTTTGTTACAGCATCAAAGCAAATTGATTCTAAAGCAAGTGGTTAAGCTAGCGATGAAGGAATTATGTGAACCCTTTTGGTTTTATCATCTTACGCAGCTGGGTATTTGAATTTAAAATCAGATTAGCAGCTGTCTGAAACACCTCGGATTGTCTAGATCACTACGAGCAAATCTGGCTGTGTGCACTATTCACAATATGCAGTACTAGCTGATGCAATATTGATCTCACTCAGCATCATACTCTTGAAATCAATATTAACTAGTGCCTCTTCTTCGAAGTACTAAAACGCCATGCATTTGTTGATCTCATGGTATGTGCTGGAAGGAGAAGACTTGTGAATTGTTATCACTTTGTTGATCACGACTGTGTCTCTACGAACAATATCGGCTTAGTGAGAGCTACTTATTGTGTATAAACCACCGACAATGAAGACTAATGCAAATACAAGGAGGAGTAAATTTCTCGATGCAGATGATAGGACTAATTCTTGTGGTTGACTAGGATGAGCACTATTCTTGTAGAGGAAGCACACTAAGAAGAAAGCTAAAATGATATATGCAAGGGATAATCCTGCGATTTTAAGAAGAGGACGAGCGTAAATATTGACAACAGTTCCACAGCATTGCTAGGAAAGTCCAGCAAAACGAGGTTCAGTGTTTGCTTTAGGGTACAGTGATTCCTCCCAAGCTGTAGTCAAGAAGCTCTTCTTTTCTTTATTTAGCTTTCTCATGTCATCAATGGACTCAAAGCAGTCGTTGAATTTGTTTCCACAGTCTTTTGGAGATCCCTCACGATAGAGGTATTTATTCTTGCAACCTTCCTATGCGAGATATGCTTGATCGATATGACCGAGTTCTTCAGAGCAGTGATCAGAATAATACTTTGAGGCAATGTTGTACTGTCTGAAAATAGAGCCAGTTGGAGGCACAATGAGGGCTAATATGAGGACAAACAAAGTGCCAACAAGAAGGAAAGAAACTTCTTTTCTTCTGAAATTTACGATCATTGTGATTATCAAGATAAAAAGTGTCAAGACAGCAATGACTTTGAGGGACGTAAGAGGCCATTGCTCCAATGCAAGAGATGGATAGTTGTAGACGGAGTTCAGGACACCAATTGCGTGGATTATATAGAAGGAGACGAACAAAAGAACAGTTCCAACAAGGAAAATCATAAGATTTGTGCAAGCTCTGGAGTCTGTCATGACTTCCTAAGTGAATGCTGTTATAATGAGCAGGACAATAGAAATATATCCTAGATTGCTGACCCATTGTTGATGCTCATTGTATGAGTTTTCATAAGCAGTATTGTACTCAACTTGTGCTGCCTAAAAAAGAAAAATATTTAATGAGTAAACAATTTGAATCTTGCTAAAAAGTAGCAATGAATGAGTGAATATATATGGGGGATTTATTTAATCTTAATAGGGCTCTCAAAATAGGACTGGGAAGGGTGATAAAAATAAATATCCTCAACGATAAATTAAAGATTTAGATTGATTTTGTATTTTTTTTTAACGATCTTTTTTGTCTCTTTCAAATTTCGTTAAATATTCAAATTGCTTAAGAGGATGAGATAACTTAAAAATCAATTCCAATTCTTACCTGCGCTGTATTGAAGAGGTCAGTCTTGGAGAACTTGAAGAGCGTGAAGAACACCACATACAAAGTGAAGAGAACCAACGTGATAAACAAAAGGATCTATGAAAATTTTGTGTTCGTTGATGTGAACAAATCTTCGCTCATGGCTAATCTTTTTGAAGTCAGGATTGCCCAGATAATCGTAACACCACTAAGCACTACAACCAGCACAATAATTATGAATATCCCGAAGCTTATGGGATTATCTTGTGTCTTGTTGAGCAAAAAGACATTCGTAGCTTAGACGATGCCTATGAAAATTGACAATGCAGAAATTGCCATTTGAATCTTGAGGAGCAAGCTTTTGTCACCACGTCCCCAGGTATAGCGAGTATTCACTGATTTGTTCTACTCGTACTCCATTGTTTTATGATACTTTGAAGAGTTCTTTGTAACGTTGATTTGCCGTTGCTTATTTTTTTGTAAAAAATCAATTACAACAATTTATTTATCTTTTTATTGTTTTTAATTGGTTAAGTCTAATATACTAATCTCAAATCTCTCTCTCTCTTTCTATCTTCCCAACTTTATTGTTGTTCTTTGTTTTCTTTGAATATTGATTTCTATATTTTACTCTGCTTTTCTTGAAATTGAAAATAAAAAACAAGACTTGCTTGTAAATAAATTTATTGCAATAACTCAAGAGTATTTTTTTATTTTTTAAGAAAGATTTGCTTGAAAAACAAAAGATTCACAAGAAGAGATTGAGTACAAAAATATTTAGAAGTTTGAATTAAATGGGAAAATAAAGATATATTGTATTAATATTTATTCTTATTCAGAATTAAAAAGAAGCAACAAAGTTAATGGTGGTATTTGTATCTTTACATTTTAATAAAATGTACTAATTGAGTAAATTTTAATGGATTGGAGTGAAGAAATTAAATTAAAATATTTGTAGATGCTAATGGATAAACCTCCCCTTGAATAATTTGAGAGCATTTATGCTTAAGACTTGATCTTAGTTCTTCTTTAAGCAAAAATAGTTTTTGAAGTGGGTTTTAGTAACTGTGTTTATTGATTTTTACTTTTTGGGGAAAAAAAGTGCGCAATGGAATTATTAAGCTTAAAGACAAAGAATAACCTTCATTCGCACAAAACACACACATACAATCACTTAATGGATAAAGAAAAGAAAAAACTAGGCAAGCGAGTCCATGTGATCAACTTTAATGATTTTTTGAAGGATAAAATGCCCGATTCAAAGCCACCATAGACAGGAGAGTCGAAATTAACTCTGAGAAAAGCATCTTTACATAATTTACCTATGAAAGCTGCCTCAACGCATAATCTTCTTGGAGATTTATCCAAAATAGTCGAAGAATCACATCTCGGAAGAGATTTGAGAACCCTCATGGGATTTTCTTCTCATGCAGAGGCTGGTTACGAGAAGGTTTGTGAAGAAGCATTTGCAAGAAGTAGGCTCGGGGAGTTAAAATTTAAGAAGGATGATTCCGATAGGTTTAAAAATATTGTGAAAAGGGAGTAAATGAAGGAATTGCATGCAGTTTTTTAGGAATAAAATGGCCATAAATCGATGGGTGATATTTCCAATCAAGATCCAACTTCCCTTGGAGTTTCCATGAACTAAACTAATAAATCACCACTTAGAAAAAGACATATTTCATCCTAAATGGCAAATAATAGGTAAATTTCAGAAGGACAACTATCATAAACACAACGTCCGAGAGACAATAACAATAATTAAGTACTTCCTAAAGATGTTTCCCTTCCTGAGCAGCCTAGAAAAGCTGGATACAGAGATAATTAGATAAACAACTTAGCTAGTAACTGGGTTTTCATGTCAGATCAATAGAATATAGTATTAGATTCTGAAAAGAAGAATGAATCTTCAATTAGAAAAATTGTTAATGATCGCAATGAGTAACTCTCTAGCAGATCTTCTCTTTATTCTACTCCTGTTTCCTAAAATCTTCAAAGGCATAACCCACCTAAAGAGTAAATAGTATCACCTAAAGGTACTGTATAGTCTATTCAAAAATAACATTTACATGAGGATTCACACTAATAACAACAGAAATATGAATCTCGTCCATAAACAAATGAAGAATACCTATCTAAGCTTTAAAAAACAATAATTTCACCTGTAAATTTAAATAAGAACTAAAATAGAAGTCCTGCTAGGAGTTAATCTAACCCTTAATCAAAGAGGTCTGCATCTACTACAGAACTTTCAGCTCGAGAGAATAAAATTGTCCGTCATTTTTTAAGGGAAAAATCCGTCGATGCAAATAAATGGCCTTAACTTAGAAAAAAACTCTTTTACACCTTGAAAGCAAAGTAATTTTCTGATTAATCTCCGCAAGACAGTCGCAATCCATCTTTCCATCATGCTCACGAAATAATTTTGAACCCTTCCAACAACTAGACTAATGTTATTGTGCATCTCTCAAGAAAAGATTCTGAAGATAAATTTGAGAAATATGAAACATATAAAAATCAGTAATTTCTTGAAACCTTTGAGAAACTCAAAACTCCTTAAACAAGTAGATACTAATAGACAATTTCCCCCTTGAAGTAGGTAGCTGAAAAATACCCACCAAGTTGCAATGATTTAGATAACAACTATTATGCTGCAGTGGTGACAGCTTCAAAATAGAAGAAAAATTCAGTTGACGAAACCTCTTAACTTTACTAAACTAATTCGATGTCCTTAAAACAATAATCCTCACAAAGAAGCATAAAATAGTAAGAAAAGGATGTTATTTCTCGTTAAAATCCTTATGAATCCTCATTAGACACTCAACATCTTTATTTATCCGTTTAAGAACGCTTGAAGGTTTAAAATGACAATTATTTTTACAATAAAATACATTTACAATAAAAATCAACAAATCTTCCGAGAAGCACAACTCCTCTTTCAAATATACCTAGGAGACCTTCATCTTCTAAGACTGTCTCTATGCTTGTTGAAAACTAATAAACTTTCCGTTTTTCTGATAACCATCCTAAGCCAATCCATAAAATGATGAATAGTCTTTGTTTTATGGAAATGAAAAAACTCAAGGGAAAAGTATCAAATGATTAGAAAAAGCGTTTTAACTAATTCTGCGGGGATGTGTTGTCTATCCATGATTTTCTTCATTACGAAAAAGAAGTTCCGTTGAGTAAGATTGCACCTGAATTTCATCTCGATGAGATCAAGTAAACAAACATTCCAAGAGTTTCACTCATCATTTTGATTCATTTTCCCCTTGCCAGCTACATACCCAGAGGAAACGAAGGCTTAATGATAAATATGAACCTAAGAAAAATTATGAAAACAAATCATGAAAATTTAGGCCTTCAAGGCGCACATCTTTCAGCCTTGTAAAAGGCCATTTTCAACCAGCAGGAGAAGCAAAAGGCAGCCTAGTTAGAAACTGTCACAAAAGAATTTGTCAATGATAAAAAAGTAACAAAAAAAAGATCAATTTCTTTCTTCTTTTCTTTTGAGTTTACTTGTTTTTGGGTACACTCAAAGGTTGTTGTAACCGATGGAAAAGATGTAAAAGAGAGGGTCAAGGATGCTATAATAGCAGACTCTATGCGTGTAAAGGAAAAACCTAAGGATCTCATGATCAACTAATTACTCGATGAGCCGATAAAAATTGCATTCTAAAAATCTCTTCACCCTCCATCGAAATTCCCGAAGATAAGACAAAGAATGTTAGAATTTCTAGGGAAAGTCGATGCGCTAGGGCTAAAAATGAAAGATGTATAAACGAATCTTAATAGTGTTGGAATCTTTGAGGATTTATCTTATTTTTTGATGTGAAAAATTAAGATATTTGAGGAGAAACTATTTGCAAAGATCCCTTATGCTCGAGAAAGCTCGGAAGATCTATTTCACTGTATAAAAACCAATGATATCTAAGCTGTTAATGCTCTATTTCAGCATGATAAATATCTTGTATATGTCTACGATTAGGTAAGAAGAGAGAAATCAAAGATTATTTTCAATTTAAAACCCTTGCGAAGGTATTAATAGAATAAAACTTCGTGATTGTTATTTTTGTAAAAAAAAGGGAATGAATACTCCCTTACAATGGGCTTGCAAACGAGGTAACTTATAGATCGTTTAGAAGCTACTTCAGTACAAAGTTGATATTGATCACCTTAATCTCGTAACTACAATTCCTTGTTAATCTTCTTCACATTTCTTCGTTTTGGGATAATAAATATGGAAATTTTATTTGAAGGCAAATAAATGTGCTCTCGAGTATGCTTGTGAGAGTGAAAACATGAAAATTGCTGCACTCTTGATAGCTCATAGAGCAAACCCTTGGAGAAAAGGCAAATGTGTGCTCAATGCATTCTTAGATCAATTCCCTAAAGAGAGACAACTCTTCTTAGCCGCCAAAAAGGTAATACAACTAAAATTAGCATTGATTCATGATAACTCATATTCTTTTTTTGCTTTTCAGATCCACTTCATGAAATTGTTAGTGAAGCCTTCTCAGAGAGAGCGGATATGGGAAGAATTTGAGGGTTTGCTTTATAAAAGCAATCAGTGACATTTAATTTATTTATTTCCACAAACAACATCTACATTTTGTTGTTTGTTTTTCTCGTTTATTTTGGTTGGTTGTTGTTGTTCCTATTTGTTATTGTGATAAGTTAAATTATTCTGTAAAAATGCATACAATGAGAGAAATAGAAGTGAATGAGTGAGTATCTTGGCGAGATAATCAAGTAAATTTTGGAAAGTGGGAGATAAAATACTATAAAAAAAATTTCCATTCATTTCATTAGACCTGATAGAGAACATACTCAAACAGATAATTGTTAAGCTACCTAATCCTTGGGCAAGGATGAACATCACAAGTTAGATCAAGAGTGCAGACATCAAAGGCGTGCTAGATAAGCGATTCTGTGATTTAATTTTCTCTCTTCTGGTAGGGAATCTTCATTTTGGATGTCTTTCTTTATCAACTGAAAATCATATGTTTTGATAATAAAATAGGGCAAGTAAGTAGATATAAAACTTACCAAACAAGCATAAGCAGAAGGATTGCTGTATACCTTCAATCCTGCGAATGGAGGGGTTATTCTGAAGGATTATTCAGAGAAGCAAATCAATGGAGAAGATAAGAATATAGCTTAAATAAAACGCCTTGAAACAAGTGATTTTGTGTACATTTTCGCAGAAAATGTTGATGATCCACCCTTCGTATAAGATTTTAACAGCCTAAAAAGTAAAATCAAGCATGCAGAAACAATGAAATAATGTGATACAATTTCGAAATAGATAAATAAACTCTTCAGACTGATGGAGACATTTCCAAGGCAACAAAAGACACAAATCGAAAGCTAAAGGCAGTTGATTTTATCTTTGATCAAAGCTAATAAGGCTTAGAAGATTCTGAAGGACTAACTTCGGACAAAGACAGAAAGAAATTCAATCAATTCGAAGTGAACCAGCAAAAATTTGGCGTTGGAACAGACTACAAAGATGAATTCTACACAACAAAGCTAGATTACTCTAAACTCGATTAGGGATAGATCGATTAAGCAGAGCGTCTTGAAAAGGAAATTAAAGACGAGTAATCGACAAATCAGCATGTTCTGATCGATCGTGGTCATGATCATCTCATTCGTGATGCTGACTCAGATGAGGAAAAACATTTCTCAGCTGTGCATGGTAAGTTGCTGTGGTTTCTCTTATTGCTTTAAATCAATTGTTCTTCTAGGATCAGGCATGTATAGCAATGATGGAAAGTTAACTATTACAAAATCATCAAAGAAAGAAGATTAAGAAAAGAATAATTAGAAATCAGCTATTGCTTTTGGTTCAGGAAAACCGATGCTTTCAAATGAGAAAAAAGATTCTAAAATTTCAGATAAACTAACCCAGCGCAGCAAAAGTCCTTAGAAGGTAGCGTCAAATGCAGAAGAATCTCTCAAATAAGCAGGAAATATCAAAGAAATTGAGAATAAACAAGCTCTTGAATTTGTTGAGTAAAAATAAGAAGGATCTTCAGCAAACTTTGTAGTCGCAGAATAAGCAATGAAGGCTATTCCTAAGCCAGAGACAGTTAAGGTTATTTTTACTTTATTATTCTAATATGCCTTAACTAAACTACTTAATAGGAAAGTGATAATAATCCAACCACGGAGAAAGTAAAAGTATCAGACAATGGATAAATTATCCCTACAAGTGCAGAAATATCTCCTCCAAGTATTCCTTCAGTTGATGCTACAACTCCCGTTCCTGCTGCATAAGCGCCAGTGAAGAAGAAACTCCAACTCAAAAAGAAACAAGAATCTGCTGTGTAATAAAACGAAATGAATTAAATGTTGAACAGTATTTTTGAAAATTCTTGCATAATTTAATTATTTTTTAATCAATTATTATTTCAACAGGGAAGACATTCTACATAATGAGCAGAAGATCTCTGTTTAAACTCCAGTTCAACTTAGCGATAACTCTCAGCAAAACAGAAAACAACAATAGAATCTATACCCCAATTCAAATCAAGAAGTTTAATTTGTGCAGCCTGTCTCTTACCCGCAGTATCCTTAATTCTATCAGGAAAGTTATGGAATCCCTCCACTTATGTATCAAAATCAAGTGGGAATGCAGCAAGGAATGATAGCTCAGCAGCTTGCTTAATAGTAATTTTACTTTATTCAGCAATAGTAGTAGAATCAGGCAATGTTTCTTCCTTACTAATAATAATAGTACCCACAGCAATTACAACAACAACCATAAGAGCAGCAGCTGAACACTGGCCACAAGAATAATCAGAAATGAGAAAAACGTAATAAGCAAAAACAGATTTATTAGTAAACCGAAAGAGCCAAGGTGACAACGTGAGTTTGTCTGATGATAAATCAGGCAACAGGCTGCAAAAGGACAAAGAAATAAAATAAATATTAATTTGATTAGATTTCTTTTTTTGTACTGGATTGATTTATCTTTTTGTGATGAATGATTATGTGTGGTTCGGAATGTTTGTTATTCTGTTTCTACTTAAATTAAGAAATCCTACAAAAAAATTGTATTTCTCTCTTGCTTCTACTTCTATCGATTAGGTTTTATTAATATTAAAATAAGCAAAAAGCGAAGTGAAAGTGCATTAACAAATATATTTAATCTGCTTCACTCGCATATGGTTCCAACTTGGCAATCTTAAACTTCTCCATGTTCTTCACTTCCTCGAGAAAAGCCAACACAAGTTCATGCAGTTGATTTAAGAGCTTTGAAATGTTATGCACTTTCTAGAGTTAAATGGCGTCTCATGAGCAATTAAAGTAATGAAAATCAAAACGAAAAGGAAGCGAATAAATCAGCAAACAAAGTCTTGAGGATAATCCATTCTCATGGAGAGTTAGTCAGCTCTAAAAAATAAAAAGAAAAAGGAGATCATTTGCTAAAGCATAATGCGAAATCCTTCAATGAGCAGTAACAACGAAAACAAAAAGATTTCTTAACTTTTTTTGTTTTTAAGTTTACTCCTTTCTTACATCAGAAAAGATGAACCTCGCAATATTTTGGGTAGTTCACCAGAAGCACGTTCATCGTTCGCAAGAAGGAGAAAGGAATGGAAAGCTAAGAATTGCTTTTCTCTTTCTGACTTAAGATAAATAAAACATATGCATCACATTAGCAGAAAATAGGATTAAGAAGATGAATTCTCAGAAAATTACAATAACAATAACGCAAATCATAGCAAGCAATAATATGAGTAGAGGAGTATGATTGCTAATGAATCCACAAAGAATATTGCATTCCCGTGTAGATTCTTAGAAAATACAAAGCTGTTCATAAAACAACAACATATTCTGAGTAACAGACACAGTTTAAGCACCAGGGAAGATTCACACAAGTAAGTTACAGAACCGTAAGAAGAGAGATTTCAGTCGCTAAGTGATAGGAAAGAGTATCCATAAGAGTAGTTCTACTATTGTTCCTAAACAAGACCATGGGTAGCAGCTTCTTTGCCTTTTTAGCATTCCAATTATTAGCGAAATAAAAACATAAAACATCTCAGCAAACTATCACTTGCAAATAATAGTTCAGTATCGCCTTCTATGTTTACAACTACAGCATCCTCGGGAGAATTCGCTGGAGATTGGGATAATAATCTCAAAGATTCTGTGCTTGATAATAGCAGACAGAAGAGGGAATTTTCTGATTCAACTAGCTAAGTTTTAATCAAAAGAAGCAGCTCAAAAACACTTAAAATATCATAACCTTCATCCTAAAAATCGATCTAAAGTAGGTATCGAAGCTTTGCAGAAAATGCATTGCTTTCTAATCTACAACCGTTAGATCTCAAGAATGACAATAAAACAACAATGAAATAGCAATCTCAGGAAAATAAAGCAAAAATTGACCCAGCAGATCGATTTCGGCTGTTAAAAGCAGTTAGTTTTGCTACTGAACCAGTGAAGGAACCAAGAAGTTTACAAGAAATAATACCGTCTTTGAAACTGCAAGCTTTTTAGTAATGTTCTTGGTTAGTGGAAATGTTCATTTCAGCGGAATAATGTTCTATTTTTTGTAAGATTTTAAGCAAGGATCTCTGAGAGAAATCAAGGGTATAAGACACTTCAATTGATACTTGAGGAGAGAAGAAGTCCTGCATAATTAGCTTAAGAAATGATCTCATCTGATTAAAAGAATCCTGAAGAAGAAGAAAAGTGTCTGCAAGAAGTTGAGAGTGTCAGAGCAGAATACTATCAAAAGAATAAAGTAAAGTTGATTTGAATAGCAGTGGGGAGTGTATTCTTTTGTATGTTTGCGTTTACAGGTGAGAAATGTCGAAAAGAAAGAGAATCTGAGAATTTCAAGAAACAAAATATTCAATAGAGACAAGGATCTTTAGGATTCGATTCTGGGAATAAACTCAGAAGAAAGCCATAGGAGAAGGCGAATAAACAGAAAGAAATTTGTTTCGAGTTTACTTGCTTTACTTCTAAAAATAATCAAGTTGAATCTCTCACTTTTTGAGGTAATTTGATGAAATTATGATCAATAGATCAGACAATGGTATCTCTCTTTTTTTATTTGTATTATAAGGTCTGCGAGAACAAGTTATTCTCTGATAAATAGCTCATTCGACCGTGTGAAAAGCTGTTCTTTTAAGCTGTGAAAAATAACGATTTATCAGCAGCTTATTCCTATTTGAGAGACGACAAATATCTTGTTTTCTCACGTGATAAAGTAACACTTTTTTGTTAAAAGAATTATTTACAAAAAAATAACTTAGTTATTATGTGTGCAACTTTTTAAAAGCTCTTTCAGACACCATTGCATTGGGCTTCAAAGCGAGGATATTCTGATCTTGTAAAACTACTCTTGAGCTGTTTTGCTGATGTGGATGCTAAAGATATTGTAGGGATTCCTATTTTATTTATTTTAGATTATTATTGTTCTAACAAACATTTTTGATGTTCTTTGCAACAGTTTGGAAGAACAGCGCTATTCTATTCGTTAAAGTGGAAGAATAAAGAAGTGTCTTTGATTCTTTTGAAACATAAAGCTTGTCCGTGGTCAGATAGAAATAATGATATAATGTCTCAAGTCCAAGAATTTGGAAACTCCTTGATCACAAGTGCTTACAGGATTTCAAAAAAGGTAAAAATGAATAATTCATACAGACAATCTTTAAGATTTTTCTGTTACTGATTACTCCTTTTGACCTATTTTTCATTTTCTTTTCTAGGCTCATTTGATGATAGTCATATTAGCACCGAAGGATAGGAAATGTTTATGGAATGAGTTTCAACTTGACATTGATCTTTTGAATTCTTAACTTTGAAAGAAAAAAAAAGAAAATCTATTAAATGTTTAAGAAGAGTTCATATGTCATTGTGAAAGTATTGTTATTCTTAATAATTTTTGATGTTTGTTAAGAAATATTAAGCGATCTGTTTCTTGAGAAAAATTACAAGAAAGTGGGTTAAAATCAATTCATTTTATCAGATTTTTGCGAGAAAAAGAATAAAGATTCCTCCGATTGAGCAGGCGAAGCGATATCATCAAGATTTTTCAAAAACGCATTTTAGAATAAGATGGATTTACTGAATACTCTAGCGAATAACATTCCAATTCTTGACCTCTTTACAGATCAGCATGATTAAGGAGAGTATCAATATCAAGATGAAGAATTGGATGGGTTAGAAGATAGTGGTGCTTTGAGTGAGAAAAATTTCGATGAGAGCATCATCGCGTAGCATCTCAAAATGAAGTTTTACAATACTCTCAAATAAGTAAGTAGATTGCATTGCCTAAGCTGTGTCAATTATTGGTCTGAGTGAATGTATTTGCTTGCATAGGAAGAAGGAAAGAAGCTCTTACTGCTTGATAATCGCTTGAGGAATATATTTGATATGATTGTGAGTATCAAAAGCTAAGATTTTTCTGATAGAGCGCAACAACTCAATGGGTTTGAAGAATTCAAAGAAGAAACGGGAGTAGAAAAAGTAGGCATTCTTACGACAAACGTAAGTTTATTCTGTTTGTATCTCAAATTCAAAAAAGGAATATGTTTGTCTTTTGGTTCAAATGTAATTTTTGTAAATTTCAGAATGTGTATGAATAAAGTGGATAAATCGTGTTCTTTATCTATCCGGATCTTCGCTTGGTTGAACTTATTAGCAGCATCATCTTAGGGGACTAGTAAAGAAGTGTCAAGAGAAAATATTGCTGCGTGATGGTACCAAAGATCAGCTCAATTTGCTAATCGAAATTGCAAGGAGTATGTAGATATAAACAATTATGTTTTTTGGTTTTTTTGGATGGGCTATTCCTTGCTAAATTTGAATAATTCTACACAAAACAGGTTATGAGCAACATTTCCCTTCGAAGCTTTAACTTTGATTTGATTCCACTTGGCCAAGATCTCTATTCTCTGGAGATTCAGAATGCATTGCAGGAGATATATTTCGATAAAGAGCAAAATGTATTTTAACTCATCGCTGATTCCCTTCAGCGCATTTAGCTTCTGTATGGTTCAACAACTAAGATATTCGGAATAGGAAATGCTGCGAAGGTAATCAAATTAAGCACTTCATCTCACACACATATGAAAAGAGGTTTTATTGCAAAACTCTTCTTTTGACAAATAGGGAGTGATTTAAGTAATCAGAAACAAAGAAAAAGGTGGAAATATCTTAGAAGATGATGGAGTAGATTACAAGGTTTTGGAGTCTATTATTGTCATAGATCGATTAGCAGATCTTGTTACTCCTCTTTGCACACCATCCACGTAAATCTCCATCAATTATCTATCACCAATTTCCAGGAAGTTAATTATTTGTTTTTATTCTCTGAAATATAGATACTAGGCCTTGCTGGATGAGCTTCACGGATTTAACGCAAATTAAGTGAATGTCCAGAAAAAAATAGTTGACGATCAATGTCCTGAAAATGATAATGAGAAGGTTTAAATTAACATGAGTGCAAACTCAGATCATGTGTTTGCTTCCATTTCGAACTTGAATCTCGCTGTGGCTTTAGCTCGTCTCGATGAAAAGCGGATAGAGAACAAAAACTTGTTGGAAGTAAGAAAACCATTTTGAAATAATAAAGAGGATACCCATCATCTTTCATTTTCGAATATGTCTTATGCGTTATGAAACAGAAATTTAAGAAGAACATGAATTCTGTGACCCTCGAAGAACGAGAGAAGATAAACAGAGACGGATTCAAGAAATTTCAAAATCGTAAACAAGAGATACATATTATTAAGTCAATTCCTTATTGCTTGCAACAAGATTTATAAGAAATGATCTTTTTTTGCTGTTTTTTAGATTGCTACCTTGCGAATCATCTGATGGTCACATACAACTAAGATAGGCACCTCAAAGAAGAAGCGAATATACTTCTTCAAGTTGGTACTTCTGAAGTCATGGAATACCTTCAGAATATCATTTTATTCGAGTATCCTCTTGAGGAAGTTCTTCGTCTTCTATGCTTGCTATGCTAAGTCCAAGGTGGGCTGAAAGACAAAGATTTTGATAACTTTCGCAAGTTGATTATTCAATCCTATGGCATTCATCATATGGCTACACTGCAGCGCTTAGAAGTGCTAGGTTTTCTCAAGAGATAAAAATCGTCCCGTTCAGGTGGAGATTGGAATAATCTTGTTAATGTAAGTTTTTGTTTGTTTTTCTGGGAAAATATCTCCTTATTCTGGGAATCTGATCATAATATTTGTGCATTTTTTCATCTTGAAATATTTTTTAAAAACAAACAAAAGAAACTTAACCTGAATAGTAATAACGAGAACGAAGAAGATCCAGAGGATATTTCATATGTCTATTAAATCTATGCACCGATTTCGTAAAAACAAATAGTATTTAAAAGCCATAATTCTTAGCTTTTCCTTTAATAACTTAGAGTTAGATTAGTTGAGCAATCCTTCAAAAAAGAATAATGGAAAGGTATCGAAAACGAGTTAAAGCTTCTAGGACCAGCATTTTTCCTGCGAGATAACGATCCTCGTGCTGGAATTAAACCAAAAAAGAAGAAAATAGTTATTGTGTACTATGTAGGAGGAGTAACTTATGGGGAAGTAGCAGCGCTTAGACTCCTTGGGAAACTCTACAGTAAGGATAAATAAATTATATTATTTTTTAATTCTGAAATAATAAACATAATTTTATGAATAATCTTTTAGATCGTGAAATCGTTGTCTGCACGACGAACTTAATCAACAGTAAAGGCATATTCAAAGCTGCATTCTAGATTAATCAAGAAAGTTGAACCATTGTAACTTCTTCTTATCTGTGCAGATAAATAGACTAATTCAAAGTTTTTCTCTTTGGAGTGTTCTAAGAAGGGAGAAAATGCAGTGGGGGTATTTGTAAGTGAATAAGTTACCAGTTTTAATTTTAAAATGTGAAAGAGAAAGAAATAATAGAGGGGGGGTGGGTGGAAGCAAAAGCAAAAAAATAAAAGTGAGAGAAGCTATGCAGAGGGGAATCACTGTGATTAAAAGAATCGATAATTAGAATCGATCTCTCTAGGTAAAATATCAGAATGCTCTGAAATTATGAATTTAACTAATAAAGCATAATAGTCCTAGCATAATGATTCAACCTAAACGCCTTCTCTCTTAGAGCAGCTGAGCTAACTCAATCAGCTTCATTTTTCTCGCTTCGCTCTAGATTGCATTGTAAACAGCGTTCATTAGTTTCTGGATTCTATTTTGGTTTAGCTTCATTTAATTCAAACTATTTGCATTTCTTTGCAGCGAAAAATCATCTTTTACAATTAGTTTCATAACATTTCATAAAATATGAGATGGAATTTTTGAATCCATTGAAAGTTTAAGCATTTTAGAAAGAACATTAGAGGAGATAAATGCTAGAAATGCAAGGAAATGAGAATG
>Ga0302285_10000543_pt1 | contig 20531 bp, 15 predicted proteins | sample III_Fen_E2_2_FD_200455 | JGI IMG/M metagenome (GOLD analysis project Ga0302285, IMG submission 200455) | Peat permafrost microbial communities from Stordalen Mire near Abisko, Sweden - III_Fen_E2_2 | ecosystem: Environmental > Terrestrial > Soil > Wetlands > Permafrost | place: Sweden: Abisko... | reverse complement strand
CCCCAGATTTGAATATAATAGAAGGAGTCTGGAGTATTTTGAAAAACTCTGTATGGGAAAATTAGAATGACATAACAAATGAGGATGAATTGTATTCGTTTGTGGAAGATTAATTTTTTAATAATTAATCTATTTTAAAATTTATTTTAAATTCTTACTCTTCAATGAATGAGAGAATTTAAGATGTGATTGATAACGAAGGAGGTCATATTAAGCTATGATCTTATTATGTTTGTTTTATGTGTGTGCTGTTAATTTATGAATAATATCAAAAACATTTTTTGCTATACTCAACCATTTCCCCGGTATCTATATCTTTATGAGAATTATCTTTGACATATTTTCTTTCTCTCATGCAAAATCTCTTCGTGATTTATCTGAAATACATCCTAGTGATATTAGTCTTTTTCTATTTTCATTAACTCTTTTGTTTAGACAACCTTTTTTTTTATTTTAAGAAAACGAGTTAAAAATCAAAAATTGCTTACAAAATATGATTACCAAGCCCATTATCAGATTGATTTGATTAATTGTTCAAATTGCGATTAAAATTAAAGTTGTTAGATTGTCTAGCAGATAAACAGATCTTTAAAAATGGAAGTCAAACAGACTACCAAGGAAGAATATCTACGTTAGTTTTTATCTGGCCTTAAGCCTCCTAAGGGTGAGAAAAAGAAGAAATCTAAGCAAAGAGATGGCATGAAGGTAATTGACAACGATGAATATGGTGCGTTGCATAAGAGATAAAGTGACGGAGATGACGATGATGATGTAGACATGCTAGATGCTGAGAATCTGCCAGTATTTGTTGAAAATGCTGAGAGTAGTAAATTGAGTGCGTAGTAAAGGATGCAGGCTCTTTTAAGGAACGAATAATAAAAAGAAACTAAAGGGAGATCTTAGTCATCTTCGAGTGATTCTGATTCCAAAAATAGAAAGAAAAAGAATTCAAAGAAACGTAAAAGACATGATAGTGACAGCGAACCTGATGATGAAGTTATGAGGGAAGCGAAAGAATAAGAAAAAGTTAAGAGATTCAAGACGTAAATGAAAAATGCTCTAGGCATGGAAGGGGAAGAAGATGTGAATGAGAATGACGATGACCAGCATTAAGGAGCAGTTGAAACTGTGCATAGAGATGAATTTGGCAAGAAAATAGATATTTCCAAGGTGATCGAAGAGAAATTATCAAAAAAAGAACAAGTAGAAGAGTTGCTCAGGAGAAATTAAGAGAGAATCGACACTTGGGGGAAAGGTATGAAGCAGAAGGAAGATAAAGCCAAAGCTAAAGCAGCATTGGAGAAAAAAGAAACATATGAAGGAGATTACAGCATTTCGAAGCAAGCTGATTTAGAATTAATGAAACAAGAGAGATTTAACGATCCGATGCAGCATTTGATTCAAAAATAAGATTTGCAGATTGCACAAGCTTAACTCAATCTAGCGAATAAGCCAATATGTAGGCTTAAATGTAGATTCCCACCGATAACGAATAGATTTGATATTCCTCCTGGTCACATGTGGGATGGGGTCGACAGAGGAAATGGTGCTGAAAAAAGATATTTCAATATGGTCAACACGAAAAAAGATAAAGCTGCTAAGGCACATGAATATTCTACACTTGATCTGTGAAGAAAAAGTAGTTTTGTTTAGAAATTTAAGAAAATAGCTCGAAGGAACTGAAAATGTGAGTACTATTTGTAATATTTTTGTTTTTTCTTTTGTAGTTTTAAACTAAACATTTAGTGTTTTTTATTTCTACTAGTTCTAGGTTACTTTAGCTATTTAATTGTATTATTTTTCTCGTGGGTACTATCATTATGATATGTACTTTTCATATTTTATGAAGGTATTCTATTGATCTTACTTGAACAACAAGAACAAAAAAGAAGAAAATAGATTAGATTTATTGATGGCTAGCGAGATTCTCATAGATAGATAAGGTTTTAGAACCTAAACAGCTCTCATATGCCTAGATTTTTGAGGTTATTTCTGATCTAATCTGATTTCTTAGCTGTTGTGGAGAAAAAGAAAATAAGGATAATGTGAGGAATGTTAAGAATTCGAATAAAATGAAGATATTTTAGCTAAAAATAATCAAATATTAATTAAAAATATTTGCTGAAATTATCCTCCTTTTTAGTTTAATCCTTACGGTTTCCTTCGTCACGTTTGGCTTCCTCTTCGGGAATCTCGTTGCCGTTAGCATCAACAACTTTTTTAAAGTTAGAGTGGATCCCAGCTCCTCCATTTGGATTCGGTGATCCAAATAAACTTTGACGCTTGACTTGAGGACTGAACACACTGCTTTTACCTCCTTTCTGATCAGCCATGGAAGTTATAGTCCTATCTGCAAACTAAATACTTGGGGAATCAAAGCCGTCACTGGCAACTGCATCGGTTCTTCCTGTAAGAACAGGTGTGTTAGGCATCTTGAATGATCCATGTTCATCTTGTAGATTTTTGACTGCTCTTGTTGGCATAATCTAAGGAGAAGGCATTGGAGAGTCTTTTCCCATTGTTCCCATTTTCGATTTGTGGCTATGAGCCGATTTAAGATAAAAAGTCAATAAAGTGTCTCATAAAATTCACCCAATATCCCAAGTATTATTATTTTACTCTTCTTAGAACTACTTCATTTTTTGAGCTTCAGTGAGCTTCGGGCTTTCGATTTCAGATTGATCTTTCTTTGCCATTGTGAAGAACTAATGTTAAAGTGCTTTTTTAGCTGGGATTCTAGTTTTAGGATCATTATCGAGCATCTTCTTGAGCAGGTCATATGCTAAGAAAAGATAAAATAAAATAAATTTGTTTATTAGTGTTAGAATGGTAGTTAACAAAATGAATTTAATAATTTTACCAGGAAGAGGAAGCTTGAGATAATCTGTCCCTTCGAAGCTAATGTTGGAGGCTCTATTTTGTGCAAGAATTTCATTGTAATTCTTCCCATTGAAAGGTGTCTTTCCGAGTAAACTAATCAAGAGAAAATGATAGGAACATCAGCCAAAAAATAATTAAAATTATTTTACAGTAAATGGAAGATGAGGCCAAGTGAGAAGATATCACAGATAACATCATATTTCGTGTTGAGATCCTTGATATTGATAACCTCCGGAGCGACAAATCCAGGAGTACCACATCTTACAAACATAAAAGCGTCAATATCTGCTCTTGTCGCAAGTCCTAAATCGACTATTGCTAGATCCATTGAATCTTGCGTTTTGAAGATCAAGTTCTCTGGCTTCAAGTCACGATGCATTATGTTTTTGGAGTGCATCTCAGCTATGCCTTCTAGCAAACCCTTTATGATGTAGCGAGCTTCTTCTAATGAAAATCTACAAAATCACATAAGTAATTTAGCAATTAGGTTTATTGCTATCTTCATATTTTGAAAAATTAAGCTGATTTTTCTTTCAAATAAATATATTTTTACCTATATTTCGCTTTGATTTTATCATAGAGTTATCCACCTTCAAGTAAATCTTGTATCATATATAAAGAGTTGTCTGTCTCAAAAACTTCATGAAGTCTGATGATGTTCTTGTGATCTAGTGCACGCATAAGCTCTATTTCGTTTATCAACGCTTCCTGTTGTTTAATTTTTCAGATTATTACAAATTGATTTTTGAATATTATTTTTTCTCATTAACCTTGCCATTTTCCTGGGCATAAGCGGCTTCTTTTGAAAAAGCTTTCACGGCAAAGTTTCTGTGGTCTTCAAGTCTTTCAGTTAGGTAAACCTAGCATAACAAATAATTCAAGCAATGAGCTGATATTGATTTTTTTATAATTACACTTGCGAAGTTGCCCTTGCCAATTTTCTTGTGTGCCTTAAACAACTCATGGAATCCTCGTTAGTTGATCTTATTTCTAAGGATATCTCTCCATTTTATGATCAAAGCTTCATCATTTGTAGATAATTCTGTTTTAGCATTGTTTCTATCAAAACGAATGCCTTTCGGTGCTCCGATTCCTTGATTTGGAGATCCTTCCTTTTTCTCACTCTTGACTCTGATCACCTCAAAGTGCAAGTCAAAGTCAATATTAATGTATCCTTTCGGGTTCTCAGAATTCTTTTCCTGTAAGCAGTCAACAACACAAAAAGCTAAAATGTCAATCAAGTTATCTCAAATGAAAACTATCCTTATTTCTTGAAACGATTTTTTATAAATTTATTGTTGTGTACATCGAAATAATAGATTGAGTTGGTAAAAAGCTTGAAATATCTCTTTCCACTCATGAAATTTCCTTTTTTCGAGAAGTATCCCTCCACGAGCGCTTGTTCATTCGGCAGCTGTGTTGGTTTGGTAGTCTTTATCCAGAATCCTTTGTCGCTCATACTGTTTTCTCTTTATTTAATTATTTTGTTGCAAAATATTGCAGACTTCTTTGAAATTAGTAAAACAAATAAATAAAAAAATCTTCCGATAAATTAAATTCTGGCGAAATAAATTAGCCTTACTTTTTTTCTTCAATCACATTGACGAATTTTTAAATATCTGCAAACGTTTTGTTTAATCCCCCAACTTTGTGTAAAATGAATCTCCACCATATCCCCCTATTCATTAGTTACTATTAAGGTATTCTTGTTCGAACACTTTCATTTTTTACCCTCTATTTTTTAGATTTTCTATTAAATCTGTTCTTTTTCATTTCTTTTTAAACAAAAACAAAACCCTTTCATTTTTGCTCCTTTTATTCTTAACCATTTTTTATGTCTATTTCCTTGAATCCCCTCCCCTCGAATCAAGAACAAAATTAATCTTCTCTCTTTCTACCACTCCCAATCATTTGTGATTTACTAATCTCCTCTTAGAATTCAATTACTTACTCAGCTGTCCTTAGATTTAAAACCACTTTTTGAGATTCACTTTTATCACAAAAAATCCCAAAGACAGAAAGACAGGAGAATACATTTAATTAAAATTGACAGATGCTGTATTATTATCCCATAAGTTCTCCCCCTCGAGTTTACTCTCTGGACTTCTTTTCATTCTCATGTGATGCCCTCCAAAACGATCTTTTTCATTCTCTCAAGCGTTTTCCTGAGCATTCCAGCATCGGTATCTCAATATTTGTCATCTGCTCCTTCGAACTTGAATAGATGTTTCTACCTCTTTTAACTCCATAACCTTCTAATTTCACTTTACTTTTCTGCTCGCCCTCAGAATAATTTCCTACATCATCGAAGCTCTTTTGTCTCTCTCGAGTTGGTTACTTTCTCTTTGAATAATCACCTTGAGGATTCTCTTTTTGAGCTAAAATATTATTATTAGGATTACTGTTGTTTTCTCTAAGCACACTACCAATCCTCCCTCGCTAAGTTGGCTTATTAAACATGCTCATTTTTCTATCATCAAATGCTATAGTTGGCTAGTAAGAACTAGCTATCTTAGCCTAGTCCTCAAATGCAGGATTTACCCATTGTTTCTTTTTAAGAAAAGGGGTGTTTTCTTTTTCATTATCTTAATAGAACACTAAACGCTCTTGTTGAAGTAGATTATTGTTGCTAGAGATGATGCTCTCTGCTTGGCTGGAGTGCTCTTGTGCTCTCTACTGATAAAATAAAGAGGAAATGTAAAAAAAAGAATAAGAATATAAAATAATTTCTAAACTTTTGTTATTTTTTTTTAATCTTTTTCAAATATTTTTGTGTCTACAAAACAGTTGCTTGTCGATGGACGTGATGGAATTTGTTGCTGATAAAACTAGTAATCACAGGAAGGACGACGAGTTTACTATGAGCAATGCTGAGACGAGTTAGCTGTCGTAGAGTTAGTCGAAGTATTCTCTCCTTCTTGATTTCCTGCATTGTTTGAATTCACGAAACTACTTTTTGATTCTGAAGGGCTTCGGAATAGTAAATTTGATAGTTATTGCTGATTAATTTTGCCAGATGATCGTTTACATGAAAAAGAAGACACCTAAGTGCTCTTTGGCTATTGTGAAGATCTTTTATTCTTAATATCTTCATGCAATCTCAACTTATCAGCTAAAAAGCAATTCAAAATCGGCTAAAAGAACTAAGATCCCGTAGCTGCTAGATTATTACTGCTATTCTCAGTAAACTGTTCATTCAAGCTATTCTGATTCTGAGAAAAGCTGTTAGTTTGTAGATTTCCTTCATGTGAATATGGTAAAAGCTACTATTTTTGTTATTATGATTACTATGCAGAATGTAATTTTCTCTTATTTTGACTTGCAGATTTTAAAAATTTACTTTTCAATCTGACTAAAAACTACGGGGAGTTTTCCAAGAGTGCAGATTGTTACGAAGAGCACGCTACTATCAAAGATTGTTGAGAGGATTGTTGTGGACATTGATATTTTTTAGAAAGCTAAAGAGATCCAGATGATTGCTGGGAGGAAGAAGATGCAAATTCGTTCTGGAAGTTGTAAGGAATCTGTTAATTTTGCTATTGCTATTTCGAAGGAGCTTGGAACTAATACAACTAATGATGCTAGTAGTATTACATTTAGATGGAATATTAGCTGCTCTTTTAGAAGTTTTCTCCATTTGTTCGATTTGAATATTATTGCTAGATTTATTGTTATTATTATTACGAATTCCATCCACTTGAACTCTCATTCTCTCTATACGGATTAAATATGCTTTACGCTTGTCTACTAGGATAAAGAGTCACCCTATCTAACGGCGATCTTCTCAATGAATTATTAGACGGATATTAAGGTGGAAGACCTTGGGATATTTGTTGTGAATTTTGCTGTTACGAACTAAGTTATGTTGAATCTTCGATTTCTTCAGAAAGACTTACCATCCTACTACTTTCTGATGTTTCATCTTAGATATCCAACCTACATATGCTATTGCTATTACTGTGATTATCCCCTTTCACTTGAGTTTATGTCAGCGCAGGAGTTGGACAATTTCCACTGCTAGTTATTGACATTGATCTTTGTTTCTGCACGCAATATCTATTTTTTTGTTATGCACTGGATCGTGTAGGTATTTTGTTATTCTTTTATTTATCTGAAGAAGACGATGCAGGTGGTAAGGAGTGTTTAGTCATGTTTGTGAGCTGTTAAGAAAGCGTTTTGATATTTACAACTTCAAGTTAATCGTAAAGCCAAGAATTGTTTCCACTCATTTCTTTGAGCTCCTGTACAGCTGCTTATTCGTGGATGCTGAGCTTTTTAGTGGTTGAATCATCTCCTGAGCAAGGAATTATTTCTTGTTGTGTGTCCTAAGAAGACATTGTGTTGTGTTTTCTTCTTATTTCTGTTAATCTTATCTGCCGGTAATTGATTTGTTTATTCTTATGATTCGCTAACAAAAAAGAGTTTTTATTTGCTTTTCCAAAAAACTAGCTGTTGAAATTGGTTTGAAGTTAATAAATAGTTGACTTAATACCAGTGTGGGGAGGAATCTCTTTTCTTTAAGCTTTGCAGATTAAAATTCAACTGTTTAGCAGAAAAATAAATGATTTAACTTTCTAATTTTGAGAGAAACTTCGCTTAATAAAAAAAGTAAAATCAGTTTCATCAAAAATCCTTTGAATTTATTTGAAATCTCCTTGAAAAAGTAGCAAACTTTACAATTCAACTAAAGAAATGTAGATTTTCCATAAATCAAACGAATATTAAAACAACTTTAAACGAATGTGTTAATGTAACATTTTTTATTTTCCTAAACTCAATTATCTTTCTGCAGCATGCTTGCTTTTCTGAATTGAGACACTGCAAGAGAAATTTAGATTGGATCAAGAGATTCGTTATCTTGACTATCCTCAAACGAATCAGCACTTTTACTACTCAGAGACTCAGAATTATTACTTTTAGCCTTCTCTTCTAATTCTGTAGTTTAAGCACTTTGATTAGTTTATCTAGGCAGATAAGCTTATTAGCTACGAGTTAGGATAAAATTGTTCTTTCGTACTTAACTCCCCTTATTATTTTCGCTTTAGTTACCATTAATACCCTTATTTTTGACATAATTATTACTATTTTTCTATTGAATTTCAAAATCAAACTAAGAATCTTTCTAACCTTAATAATTTTTGGAATATTCTGCATTTCCAGGTTGAATTCTTTTAACTCCCAAAGACGATTGCTTTAGAACTTTAAAGTGATTGTTACTATTCGCCTTGCTGACACCGGGCATCTATGAATATTATTTTTCTTTATCTTTGGTATTATTCTACATCATTATTTACTACTGCTACTTGGATAACGAAGACAACAACGATTTCTATGACTAAAATTACATTTCTGACTATTAACCTACTAATTTCTTCTAACTATTATTCCTGTTACTTTTATTACTCCTCCTTCCCTCACTACTGTCCTATTTCACATTATTAACCACAGATGCATACAGCCACTTAGACTATTACGCATATTATTTCTTTAATTTTCCAATCATCTCGCTGTACGATCGATCTCGACATGAACCTATTCTCATAGGATCAAAGAAACCATTCCATTATTACTTCTGCTCCCCCTGCAGTTCATCTTAAATCCCTCTCTTAACAGGGCTAATAGTATCATCCTTGTTCTTGCTATCTAATCTGTTTCGATGTAGCTTTTCCAAGAACATATGATGGCTAGCATATCGCAACGAGAGATTTGTTTATGTTTCATCGTCTTGCAGTTTTATCTCATCCTGCGATTCTTTCTATTCAGTTTCTGCTTTAATTATCTCCAGATCATGTGAAATTACTCCTTATTTTTACGTTAATTTAGCTATTCCAAGTGCATTTCCATTTGTGATTTACTTATGGTTTTCCATTTTTGATGTTGGACTAAATCCGAACTTCCCTGAGACCATTGGATTCTAATTCACTTCCAACTCCCCAATTACATCCTCTCCTTCTATTCTATTATCTTTACTTATCTGATGATTTTCCCCAGTGAAATCCCTTGAGCTTATGCTTTTCACCAATGTCTCACTGTGACTCCGCTATCTCCCAAATGTCTACTAGCGCTAAAACAATATGGGTTATTTTGACATACTTGGATCAAAATGAGTCTCAGAAATCTTGAAATCGCTATCTGCTTCTGTTTTTGCATTTATATCGCTAGGACTATGAACAATCCTACTTTCTTCTTTATTCTTAGCTGCTAAAATACGATTGTACTCCAGCAACGAAAGTGGCTAATGTTCAGAGTTATTCTATCCTAATTAGTCATTCTATACCTTCTACTAATGCTGCTACACCTTTAATTCATTTAATTTCTTAATATTAGATTGCACATTCGCTTGATTGATTAGCCGAAGTTAGCTTAATTTTAGCAACTTCACAGCGCTGCTGCTGGTATTATTTTGACCTGCTTGTATGCTATTATTGTTAATTATCTCTACTGCTGCTTGTCTTTCCGCTGCTTCCTTTTGTAATTCCTTCCAATACTGTGAATAATTCAATTCTTCTTCCTGCTATTTTGGTTATTCTTTGACTGATTTAATACTCGAGGGTTATTTTTTCTGCTCTGAATGTGCAACCACCTCTCCTGTAAGAGCTCTTTCAAAGCTACTGTCCTCTGTAATCTCCTTAGAGCTGAAAGGATTTTTATGGCTAATATCCTCCTATTAATTGATGTTGTTTTTATTGTAAAAATAATTATAATTTAGCTTTAAATTAGATCCAATCATTGCCTATTGTTTTTGTTCCTGCACAACAACAGACGGCTATTTTTGCTCTTATGCTCCACTAAGTGAACCCGTTGGAGCTGGCAGTTGTTGTCTTGACTAAAACTATGAATATAATGAAGGCTATTTGTCACTATTATCAACATATTGGAGTTTTGAAGAGTGAATCTTTGATTGAATCTTCTACTGTTCTTCTTCTTAAGCTTCTTAAACACTCAAGCCCAAACAACCTTAGATCTCATTCAATCCCGCAATCTCACCCTTGAAATAACAACATAACAATCTCAAAAACAGCATTGAAACCCTCCTTGTTACATGATGAAATTCGCTGTAGGATGTCACAAAATCTATTGCCTTTATCAATTCTCCTAAATTAGGCTCTTACTTATTTCTCTGATTGCTTCTTCTGCTGTGAAACTTCTTCTCACTTGCTTTCGATGATTCCCCATAATTCCCTTACTTAAACACTGAAGAGGATTATTAGAACATCCCTGCTGATAGTACATTCTAAACTGACGCAGATCTAATCTCCGCAGAGTTACTTCGTTCTGGAGAACTAAATGCAGATATCCTATCCGACATGGGATATGCAGGTTATCCTTCTATTTGTTTAGTCTACGGAGCATCAGAACCTAACACCAAATCAGCAGTTTGTCCATCATTTTAATCAATTTGGATTGGCTATTCATCTAGCTTAGTTGATAAGGATCTACCATATTTTGTGAATTGATGTTTCTCCGTCGGGATATCTTTCGTTTATTTCCCCTTCTTGGGCTCCTTTTTGTTTTTCTTATGAGAATGATTTGAATTACCCATAATGGCGTTCTTTTCTTTTGCCCTCTGTTTAGTTCAACGGTCAAGTAGCGCGCAAGGAATGTTACCCTTCTTAACAATCCAATCTATCAGTTCAACCAGTTATTTTTCCTTTTTTCTCTTTTTTATTATTGTATTATTTGAAAGATTCGATATAAATCCCTCTCAGGAAAAACCAAGTGAATAATCATCGTAATTACAAAGGTACTTTATTATTATTTGTTAAGAGTATTAGCTGTTAGTTATCTCATATGTAATTATTGAATAATTCATTTGTAATAATAATCTTGGAGTTTTAGAATCACTTGGTCAAAATGCAAAGTAGTATTGTCATTTGAAGTATACTTTCTTCGGGGTTTATTCTTCTTTTTTTCCTCATAAATTCTGGCAAATTAGAGTTTAAATATCGTTTTTCTTGAGATAAATAATTATTTATTCTCTCAAATTGGTAAATCTTTAGTAGGATTTACCAATGATTGAACCAAATATTGTTTTTTTATCTCCCTCAGGAACAAATAGACACACACTCTGGAGGAGTTTAATTCATTCCTCAAATTGAAATTAATATTACCTTCTTCTTGTTCTTCCTTAGTATGATCATCCATCTCAATAGAATCTCTTTGACGCAGCAGTTGATTACTACTACTAACCTCCAGTGATTTTAGTATTGAAAAAACTATTAATACTATTATTAGTGTAGACTTTACTTGGTGTCACTAGAATACTCGATTTCCTAGAAGCATTTACTTTTTTACTTATCATAGATTACTATTACTACTACTTTGACTGCAGATTCTTAACATTTCTATGGTTGTTGTTACTGTAATGCTGCGACGAACTATCAGATCTATCATCATAATCAATTTAATACTCTCCATCTTCATTAATATTAGGATACTCCTAGCTGCTGAATAGATCACCTGAGGAGCTTTAACCAAGTAATCTCGTCTCCGTTGTTGGAGTCACTATTTTTACAACATCTTTCTTTTTAAATAACCCAATTTACTCCTTAAGATCAGCGTTTTTAAGTTCAATATACAACCCATCATCGTATTCTCTTACGCATTCATAGACTAACCCTTTCTCAATGAAAAAGAAATCTTTGCCTTGCGAATACGCATCTTTGACTGCTTGTGCTTTATACGGTACAATATTTGGGTTGAAAATCACATCTTTCCTCACTGAACTAATCGTCGATTTGGGCGTTTTCCGGAGCATTGAGTCATTTGATAAATCGATTTCTTAGTTCTCGATAATACCTTCGAAGTCGCACAGAAAGAAATTCACATTGTCATTGCGCTTCCCGAAGACTTTCAGGACTTCTTGCGTTTTGGTGTTTTTCTTATTGATCTGTTCCTCGATGACTTCGTAGACGTATTCGTTTGGTATTTTTTCTATTCTGTTATAGTTCAGATCGGTATCCTTTGGGTCGATGATTTGAGCATATCTCAGACTGAATTCATCGACTTCAGCTGATGCTATGTTGTCATTAAGTCTCCGTTGCCGTTCGTCGAACGTAAACAAGCGATCTTCATACAAGAAAAGTTTCTTGGAAGTAACTATTCTATCACTCATGTCTTCATCCACACCTTCACTCCTGAAATGCTAAATTGCTTTGGGATTCCTAGTTCTCCGAGCCTTATTTCCAGGAGATTCTGGATGGCTGTACATTGTTGTGACTAAGAATGGGTGCAAATATTCTATCTTCTACTTGTTTTATGGTTTGAAGATGTATGGTTCTTCACAAATCAAAGTTCAAAGAAGAAGGAGTGAGAGAGTTTGATTATTCTTAGGTTTTTGTATGTGTGGTAAGTTGATATGAAACGAAAAATCTATTTTGTATCAAGAAGTATTATTTGATTCGTTCCAAAAGACAATTATTTAGTTTATTCTGTTACTTTCAATCATAATCAGACAATAAGCCTCAACTTACAATTCGTTGAATAACATTACTCATTTCTAACTTTTTTCTCCAAAAGTGAAATTAAGTAAGAGTTATGCCTAAAATGTAAATATCTTTCTTTTTTGATAATCTACATTTCTGCTTTCAAAAATCAAATTGATATTAATAACACAAAATATCCCTGATAATCATGCTATGCAACTACAAAAATTATTAATTAATTTCTAAATGATTCGTAGACTGCTTTGAAATCAGCTCGAGTCGTAAACAATTGTAAATTAATAATATTCCACTCTAAATACCCCTGTGTGCGTATGTGTGTTGCAATTGATTATTGATTTCTTGAACTTAGTAATTAACTATTGTTGTCGGCTCAAGGCTTTTCAAGAAAACAACTGAACATATCCTTTAGAGAATTCTGCTTCTATTCAGTGCCTCCACCCAACGAAAAGTCTAAGATTCTCAAGAAGATTCTCGTCTTTCTGCTATTTTGCTAAGCTTGTCTTGCTACTGCGAAATGGTTCTTCCTTGTCAGTAAATTTGAATTCGCTGCTGAGATTATAGCGATATGTGTGCTATTTTAAGCATTGTGCTAACTGAATTACTGCAATTGCGTAGTGTATATTCTACTCTGCTTGATGAACTGCTCAGCGATTATCATGAGACTTGCTAGATAAATGCAAGCGGGTGTGGAATTAACGAATATATCTACGGAGGAATAAGCTGCTTTCTTGTGTGTATCTGCGGGGAGTTTAGTATTCTATGTCGTTTCGATTTATTTCGCCTTGCTAAGCTACAGAGAATTCAAAGGGATCGCTTATGATATTCTCTTAGCAACATATAATCATGAAGCATCTGCTCTTTCGCTCTACAACACACCAAATTAGAAATCAAAGAATCACTCCAGAACCAACTCACAAGTTAAGGATAATAACAATAATGCTATTGAATATGGAAACTTAGAATCTTAAAATAACTTCACCAACAACAATGGCAATCATTTTTCAGGTAAAAGGACTAAGTTGGTAGTAGATACATAGAAATAAAAATGAAACAAACAAAAATCAATGTCTTTTCCTCTCCTTTTTAGTCAACATTTATTGAAAAGACCAATGACGACGTTGTTTGGTAGTAAATACCTTAGATTTCTTCTAATCTAGAAATCTAAAGTTGCAATACAAGGAAGAACAGATCCATATTCTCGAAGTTATTTATTTCCAGTATTAAATTGTTTATGCATATTTGGAATTTGATGTGTCTTTAATGCTATTTTCCTTTGAATTATCAAATATTTTCCCCTCTTCAAATAATAATTATTTATGTTCTCTCTACTTGGAAACTTCTATCGCTTTAGTTCTCTTTGTTTCTCTCCAATCATTCTGAGATCAAATCTATTTAGAAATACTGCTTATCGCAGAAACAAATCAAAAATCAAGCCAAATCAAATCAATTATTGATTTAATCATATCTCAAATCACCTTTCTGCCTAATAACTCTTTCCACAAAAATGATCGCAAAGAGATTCCTGGGTTAGATTGTTGTCGCCATATCATCCAAATCAAACTGCTCATTTGCATTTGCTGCTGGGGAAGGTAAACCATCCAGGAAACAATTTCAGAGTCCTAGATTACTTCGAAAAAAACAATCAAAACCTGATGAAAGTGAAGACAATCAGGAAACATATGAGGAAGGTGCAACATCAGCTGAAGGGAAAAGAGAGACTTCTGCAGAGAAAACACTTCGAAAAGAGAAAGAAAAGAAACTGCTTAAGGAATATGAGAATTACAAAAAGCTCCGCGATGAGACTATCAACGATGTACCACCTAATCTCGTAATAAAAAACCTGCATTATCCATCGACAAAAACTGATGTCATACTTTTGGGAGTCGAAAGGAGAAACAACATGCATGCCTCATTCGTTCATGGTAGATAAATAACAATATCAGTCCATTTTCTATCAAATTCTAAAACAAAATAAACAAATTTTTCCTTTTTGGTTTCCTCAAAATGTATTTTTTTATTTTTTCATTAACTCTCAAGACTGCATGGAGAATTTGAAGCCAGATGTTGTGACTACACAAATCCCCTGCGACATGCCTTACTTCATTCGCACAAAGATAGCATACGAAGAAGCTTGGGGGCGATTTATCCGTGGAAAATTCGATTATAAATTCTATGTAAATCCAAATCCGATCAGCATCTACGACATTATGCTCAACAGCGAGAGCATTCGATAACTTATGAGTGGTGGGATACTCAATAGTCATGAGAAATTCGAACTGGGATCGCTGTTCGTGTACACTCCGAACCATATATCGAAGTAATTCAATGTAGATTCGATGCTTACACCGTTGCTGTATCTCTACAATAACCCGCATATCCATTGTAATCTGATCGTGAATGACTACCCGATAATCAAATACCGTGACAACATCAATCGGCTTATTAAAATCGATGAACTCAAGAGTATCTACGAATAATACAAGACTGTCTTAGAACAGCAAGGACCCACGACATTATTTGATCCACTTTTACTCAAACCAGAGTTATTTATCCATCCGAAGACAGCGTATATTTCTGAATCGATTAGAAATGCCTGCTATTCGAACAGGAAAGTTCTAGCCATCGTAGATAGATACTCAGCGGATTACATAGAAGAATATTGGAAGACGATGCCTAAAGAACCTTAGAATCTGTCAATGTTCCTGAAAGATGAGTATTTCTCCAAGAGTCTGCAAGCTAGATAAGAGCAGAATTAGGGTGATTAGGAGCAGATTCTCACCGAAGAAGGAATAAAATACAAGAATGCTGTGAATAAGCCAGAGTTAGAAACATACATTGAATACGTGGAGAAGCACGTGATTTTGGATCTCATGATTGAGCCATTCATCAGAGACTATTTCGTGAAGAATAAAATCTTCCCTTATCAAGGCAAGTAGTACATTGGACACAAATCGATGGTACAATAGATCTTCGTTATGCTGGAACATTTCTATCACCAGCATTCGAAAGATCTCAAGGAAATTGAGCCTCATTCGTATGAAGAGCGTATGGTCCATGCCACACCTAACGATTATATCAAGAAGGAAGATCCAAATGAGGATAAAAATAAGAAACAGAGTAATTAAACTAGCGGTAAGTGAGTGGGGATAGGTATAATGTGTTTGTTGTTTTAGGTGTAATTAGTTTATTTTATAAAAAGAAATAAAGAGCATCTATTCAATATCTTTCTGTTTAACACCAAATAAATGAACGAATTACATACAGTGAGTTGGGAGGGGAAAAGCAGGTTATTTTATTCTCAATTGTATGTAAGAAAAAACAAAAACTTCTAGATCATTCACACACCATAAATTTCTCTTTTCGAGTTGGAGAATCTCGAGTAAACTTCTCCGATGAGTTGGTCGTAGCACACGAAGACCTTCCAGTAGATTAGCGATAAATAAAACTGTTCCGAGATTAATACAAAAAAAAAATTATTCATCGATCAAAAAAATATTTCAAAAAAAATAAAAAAATATTTCCTAGATTTTTTCGAATTTTTATCAAATCTTCAGTTACTTTAATGATGATGAAGGAAAGCTAAGCAATTGGGATAAAGACCTTCCAGGCTTTTGAGGTTTCTTTGTACTGGTAATCGATGGAGTTCCATTTCTAAGGGAATAAAACAAAAAAGATTATTAGAATAGTTAGCATTTCTGTATCTTTGTTTATTTCTTGAAATACTTGAGGGAAGATGAAAAACCAGAGTAAAGATAAGAATGTGGAGACAAAGAAGGCAAGGAGGATCTTTCTTAATCGCTTTCTTGTGCACACTTGGGCGGAGAAGAAGATGTAGCAAGTCATGATGAGAACGATCTAAATAGTTGAAATTATAAGGATATGATAAAAGAAGCTGGAATGTAAAGTGTTCTTGTTATTTCTTACATCAAGATGATTGCAATTATCGAAACTAAAGAACATAAGGAGAACTCCGTAAAGCAAAGTAAGCGTAAAGAGATACGTTGGCCAGTCTTTAACTGTGTGTTTTGAAATGCAAAAGAAGGTTAAAGTAATCCCATTTTCATGAAAGATAAATATTTAGAAATAAAATTCCGCATTTTGAAAATAGAATCCCGTAATATGAAGAGATAATCAAACAGTAAATCCTTACTAAAAGGAGCAACGAGAGAAGACAAGAAGTTGATGATAGCGATCTCACAAGGATATACTGTAACAGCTGATTCGCTAGAGTCGATTTAATCAATTCCTAATTTGAAATTAGTATCTGCTAATTTTCTATCTTTCGCTTCGATGTTTGGTTTTTCTAGGACTTAAATGAACCCTAATTTTTCTAAGAATACCTTAGTATTTGGTGTTTCTTTGCATTCGTCTTTATTTAACATTTGTAAACTTGACTTGAAGCTGTACTCCGTGCGATAGTCTGTAATCGCGTTGAACTTAAAGCACAATACTTGCTCTCGTTATGGCGGCACAATAACCTTGACAGAGTCTTTGTCAGTGTAATAATTCGGCAAGGAATAGCCGATAAGCTTAGAGAAGGTCATGGTTTAGATGAGAGTTGTGTTCCAGGAAAAATTGTAGAAATAAAAGAACAAAATACCGAAATCTGATCCATTCATTCTTCCAACTTGTGTACCGTTGTATTCACTAATTTTAACTTTTTATTGCTCCTAGGGGAGATTCCTATGGATTTAACAATAAGATTTGATGGCTTGCTGCTGAACCTAGTTGAAATCTAACCCTTGCATGACAAAGGAGAATTTACATTCCGCTTCAGAATAACAACCTAATTTAGTATTTTACATTTAGAAAAAAATAAACAAACAATAGCTATTTCTATCTAGAATTGTTACTTAAGACTAGGTTTCTGTAGTGTTCTTGGCACCATGCAATTTCAGTAAGAATAAGGTACTCTCCTGGTTCAACATTTAAAGCGCAAATTCTAACATTTCGATCATATTCAAAAGCGGATCCAATGTAGAACACATCTGAGTCTGTTTTTCGAACTAAAATCAAAGTCACAAAGGAATAGGAGTACTATCCTTCAGGGTAGAATCTTGTGTCTCGTTGATTAAGTGTGATTGTCAGAGATGATGCTGGTTAGAGTAGCTGGAGCTTAGCAATAGATTAATTTTGTTTTCCAAGAAGTTTAAAAGATATTGAGTTGTAGAGATTAGTATCGATAACTTAACTTGCTCCAACACCTTCGAAATACTCCACGAAATCCTCTATGCACATGTAAAACGTACCATCGTTCTCTTAGCGGACATTCACTTGAGAAAGTGTTGTAGTGTCCCATAGTGGACTAGAATCTGACCATGCACCATTCCATTCACCGTTGCTAAATAAAAAAGTAGTGTTAATATGGCAAATTAGAGTATTTTTTTAAGTTTTCTCTCTCTTTCTTTCTCTCTCTTTTGCAGCTGTTTACCCCCATGGATTGCGGATCTTTACAAGCCGAATGATGTTTCTATTTTTATCCTGAATTTCTTTCACATCTAAAATCGAGTAGGCATGTCCAGAATATAATCCAACTTAAGTAGATTCTTCACGCACATTGGTTGGGGAAGTATAGCAAGTTAAAATATCACCATTTCCACCTTGATCATGCTCTTTCAGAAAATTAAACATAAGATCTGCATTCTTTTCATCAAAATTCACATATGGAGCTCCTGTAAGATCTCTCAGTGCTATCGCTGGATTTCCTCCTTCGATCTTAAAATACGATCCGTATGCTTTCGCGTATGCCTTCTCAAGAAGGAGCACCCACAGTTCATTTCCGTTGGCTCTGCTAAACGCAGGTTTACCGTTCTTACAAGGGATGAAATCATCAATTACATAATTTCTCCATTCTCCATCGATATTCAGCCAAACTGAATAGAGTCCATTAAGTTAATACATCTTTGTCTCAAATAGCCTTCTAATGAGGTTCGGTCTTTCTGCCAGAGATGACAAAGAGCATAAAAAATAGCAATCTCCAAGCAAACCTTGCTTGATGTCACTTGGCTCAATACTGTCAAAAACAGATATGTTCCCCTGCATGAATTAACTTGGTCTCATCCAAGTGATCTGCTCCCAGCTTTTCTTTGTGCTAGCATCCGTTATATCATCCCAATTCGCGCACAAAGACTCCCTAGTTGGAGGAAACCTTTCATCAACGAATTTCGCTAATTCTCCTTTTTGATTGATTTCTTCAAGTTCCTTGAGATATAAGCTGGTATCTACACCGTAATCTAAACAGAAAGTATGTCTAATAACATCTAAGCCTTCTTAGTTTCGTCTAGACTTAACTATATTATTGGCCATGTTGTTGAGCAGCAGCGTGTTCATCATTTTCTTAAAATAATCTGCGGATTAATATCCAAATCTGTTTTATTCACTCTTCTCAATTAATACTAATAATTTTTATTTCCCGCATTCTATCAATAATCATCATTCTTTATTAGCAAGCCTTTGTAAAATCTTAACATTAATCTCGTTACAAGCAGCAAAACAAACTAATTCGAAAAAGAAAAAGAAATACAAACAAATTCAGCATAATACTCCCTTTTAGTTCATACAATTAAACTTGTTTTTTACATATCCTCTTCATATTTGATTTCTACTTTACTATCTCAGCAAATCCAAAAGCTAATAATTAACTATTGAATTCTTTGACTCTCTCTTTATTAATAGTTTTTAGTGATTTTTTTGATTTGATTTTATTGATTGTATTTTTCTTAATATCAAAACATACTGATTCTCAAGAAGAATTTATTTAATAATCCATTTTAAATTAAATTGAGCAATGGATAGGGCTACTAGTTCATTTTTTAGCCTTAAATATTCCAGAACCATTAATCAATCATTTAACATTTCATGAATCACTTATTTAATATTCCAGAACCATAAAACAATCATCGAACATTTTTTAAATCACTTAACATAAGCAAAGAAATCTAAATCATAGAAGCCTTTTTCTCATTTCTTATTTCTTGAAAATAAATACACCCTGATGACTTGGCTGATTTGTTTGCTTCGATTCAATTTGGTAAACTTGAAACAAATTTTTTAGATTCAAACCTAAAAAAATGATGAGCTCCTTTGCAAAGATTTTCGATATATCTTCATGAGCTAATCTGAGGAACCAAATAAACTGATTAAAACTTTTAGCGTCTAGTAAACAAATATTTCTAATATATTTTGAACTGGCTATTATATTGGTAGACACTACAATCCCTAAGTTTCTTGTGATCACAAATTAAAAAATAATTTCTTATCGTACAGAAAAATGACTGCATTAATGAGTAAAATCGTTCTTCATTTTAATATTTTTGTTTGCTAAATCTAGAAAAAAAGCACTTTTTGCTGTTTGATAAACATAATAACTTATGTTTTTTCTTAAATAAGACAACTACAAGACTGATGATAAGAATACTATGATTTCTTTTTGCAGAAATAGCTATTTGGAACATAAAAACTAAATCAATCAGTTGCTAGATTTAAAAAAGATCTTCAAACAAGAAAACGAATTGAGAAAGAGAAGGAGAATCAACATTATTTTTTTGTTAATTAAAACACAAAAAAGTAAAAGAATTAAATGAATTTTAATTTAGTTTCTTTGCGTTTTGATTTATTTTTCTTTCTGATTTTGAATTTTATCCCAAGAGGATTTCATAGAATCAAGTGAGAAATAAATATGTAAACATCAGTCAAATCAGTTCTTAAAATTATTGTTTCAAATAATTAAGAGCATAGCGTTTTATTCACCTTCAATCTTTCTCTAAGCTGAAAAGGTTAGCTTTCATGAGCAAGGGCGAAGACGAGGATTGGATCTTTTTTTTCTTAATATGTTATCAAACTTATTACAAAAATGTGAAAAGGTATTTTTTTACTAAAACATTAAAATGAGGAGTGTTCGAGTTTTGTAAAGAATGAAAATTATTCCAAAAATCACATCAAAATGCTTTTAGAAACGGTGATCGATGAGAATCTATATAGAAGAGAAGGAGCTTTTGAATTAATCTATGACGCAGTGAATATTAAATTTCGTATTGAAGATGAGTGAATAAAATCAAGAATGACTGCTTTTATCTAGAAAAGAAGTTATTAGAGACAACAGCAAGAGTGGATTAATAAATCAGACAATAATTATGAGCCAGCTGTTCAACGATTTGATTGAAAGTGCGTGTAGCATGAATTATGGAAAGAAAAACAAATTTAAGT
>Ga0302285_10000542_pt1 | contig 20542 bp, 18 predicted proteins | sample III_Fen_E2_2_FD_200455 | JGI IMG/M metagenome (GOLD analysis project Ga0302285, IMG submission 200455) | Peat permafrost microbial communities from Stordalen Mire near Abisko, Sweden - III_Fen_E2_2 | ecosystem: Environmental > Terrestrial > Soil > Wetlands > Permafrost | place: Sweden: Abisko... | reverse complement strand
TCAATCCTCATCAAATTCTCAACAAATTATCTCATATTCCACTTTATACTTAAAACAGAAGTATATATGGTCCCGTTTGACTGGGATTAAAAAAAAAGAAACAACGGAAATAAGATTATGATACCTTCGTTCAATTGCTGAAAGTAATGTTTGTTTCATAAATCAATGGCATAATCAAAATTCTTAACTCATATATGACTAAATGCTATCTGTATTTAATTTAAAGAACTTTGATGAAAGCTAAATGACTTCCAATCCACCATTAATTGAGATTAAAATATCTTATGATGAATGAATTAATAGGTCGTAATATTTCAACTACTCTTTATCAAACAATTTGTTATTTACAGAACAAATATCTATTGAGTGGTGAATAATAATCATAATATAAGTGATTTAATGCTTTCATACTGAAAACAAGCTGAATTCACAATTGAGTGTTTAACAAATTTTGATATATTTGCATGTTCAAAAATAATACACGATGATTACTGCAATTGATAAAAATACGGCTTTGGTTTTAATCGACCTGCAAAAAGGGATAGTAAAAATGAAAACAGTTCATCCTGTAAAAACCATTTTATTAAAGGCTTCCATGTTGGTGGATATATTCAGGGCTCATAACCTGCCAATTGTTGTGGTTCATGTGAATCCCTTTGATGCCCCATGGACTAAAACCAGGGTTGAAGTCACGAATATGCCCCAAAATCAGGTAATGAAGAGTATTGCCAAAATGGCAATGCCTATGATGGGTTATACAGATATTGTACCTGAGATTGAAGTTAAACCGGAAGACATACTCATTGAAAAAAAATCCTGGAATGCATTCTTTCAGACTAACCTGGATGAAGAATTGAAGAAAAGAGAGATTACTCAGTTGGTTTTAGCAGGCATTTCAACCAGTATAGGGGTGGAAGGGACTGCGCGTGCAGCCAGTGAACTCGGATATAACCTGATTTTTGCCACCGATGCTATGACCGATAAAATCCGGGAGGCACATACGAATAGCCTCGTAAACATTTTTCCGCGCTTAGGAGAATTAGCCACTGTTATGGAGATTACAAGGAAGCTTTCTTCCGGAAATATTAAATGAACCGGATATCTTAATTTTCCAACTGTTACTATAAGTCGGATATTTGCTTTAAATAATAACTTAATTCCCATAAATGCGATTAAAGTATTTCAGTTTTCACTCAAATTATGTAAATTTGTATCGTTAATTCAGTATAACGATACGTGTATCAATATAATTGAAAGAAATCTAAGAACATATATAAACAAACCATCCTTATGACCATAAGCCAACTCTCTGTTTTCCTTGAAAATAAAACCGGCTACCTGAATCAGGTTTTAGCTGTTTTGGCAAAACACAACATCAATATAATTGCTCTTACTGTTGCCGATACAAGCGATTACGGCATTTTACGAGCTATTGTCTCTGATCCGGAAAAAGCTTTGGAAGTCCTGCGGGCAGAACAATTCTCTGTAAGGATTCATGATATCCTGTCCATCGAAATGGATGCTGCCCCCGGAACTATGTCCCGGATACTGGACTTGTTTACAGCTGCTGATATCTGTATTGAATATGTTTATGCCTTTAGTTTTGGAAGCAAATCGATATTGATTTTACGTACCGATAACCGGGATAAGTCTGTAGAAATTATAAAAACGAATAATTTAAAATCTATCACCGAGGCAGATCTACGATAGAAGTAAAGCTACAGACAGATAAATACCGTATATATAAAGTTAAGATAATAGAACTAAGAAGAAGTAATAATGAACGATGAGTCAAGACTAAAAAGGCAGGAAGCAAGGGGAATACTGAAATCATCCAGATTACATACCAGAGAATCGAGTGCAGGTTTTAATGCGAACATTATACGTACTAATGAAAAACTGATTTGGAATAAGAAAATTGAGTGCATGAATCGTACAGAAATGCGCACCCTGCAAAGTGAAAGGTTGATCGCGTTAGTTAAGCGCGTATATAACAATGTGCCTTTTTACCGAAAAAAAATGAATGAATTGGGTGTAAAACCATCGGATATACATTCTATTGATGATATTGTAAAATTGCCTTTTACGTACAAAACCGATTTGCGGGATAATTATCCGTTTAATTTGTTTGCGGTTCCCATGAAAGAGATCGTTCGTGTGCATGCTTCCAGTGGAACAACCGGAAAGCCAACAACAGTGGGTTATACCAAAACAGATATTGAAAACTGGAAGGAAGTAGTAGCACGTTGTTTAACCATGGCAGGTATCGGAAAAGATGATATCATGCAAATTTCATATGGATACGGCTTGTTCACCGGTGGGCTTGGCATTCATTATGGTGCAGAAGCAGTGGGTTGTTCCGTTATTCCAATCTCAGGTGGAAATACCCGTCGTCAACTGCAGCTTATGTCAGATTTTGGCTCAACAGTATTGGCTTGTACACCATCTTACGCGTTGCACTTAGCCGACGCGTTGTCCGAAAACGGGTATTCTTTAAGAGATATGAAACTGAAAACAGGTGTTTTTGGTGCTGAACCCTGGACCGAGAATATGCGGCTTGAACTGGAAAAGAAATGGGGAATTCGTGCTCATGATATTTACGGACTAAGTGAGATTATGGGACCAGGCGTAGCAAATGACTGCGTACAACACAACGGGTTACATGTTCACGAAGATCATTTCTTCCCGGAAGTTGTTAATGCTGATACTAAACGACCTGTTTTCGATGGCACTGAAGGTGAACTGGTATTTACGACCCTGACAAAAGAAGGGATACCTCTGCTTCGCTATAATACCCGTGACCTGTCCACATTGAATCATGAACCCTGCCAGTGTGGAAGGACAAGTGTGCGAATGAAGAAGATAACCGGGCGTAGTGATGATATGTTGATTATCCGTGGCGTAAACCTTTTTCCATCACAAATTGAACATGTATTGCTGGAGTTGGGCGAAACCAGTGCCCATTACATGCTCTATGTTGACAGAGACAACAACCTCGATACACTGGAATTAAAAGTAGAGTTGGACGAATCACAATTGACCGATACTATTCGTGACCTGCAAAATCTGTCACGTAAAATAGAACATGCATTGAACAGCGCCATTGGATTACATGTAAAAGTAACCCTTGTCGAGCCCAAAACAATTACCCGCAGTGAAGGAAAAGCTGTAAGAGTGGTTGATAACAGGAAGAAATAGGTTGTCTTCTATGATATTACTTTGTGATAATAATTTTTGATGATATAACTCCATCATATTACATCGAAGATTATTATTTCCTGAACTGTAAATTCGTGTAATTCGTTTATAATTCGTGTAATTTGTTCTTTTGAGTAGTTCGTTTTTTAATTCGTGTAATTTGTACCAACCATGACAACAATACCTACATCTCTTGTCGATACTCTTTTTGACCAGTTTGGTGAATCTGACATTACCCGTTTGTCCATTCGTGAAGTGGGGAGGCTTGTTGCACAGATAGAAGAACAAAGCGGACAGGAATTTATTCATATGGAAATGGGTGTGCCAGGTTTGCCTGCTTTAGACATTGCTATTCGTGCCGAAAAAGAAGCGTTGGATAAAGGCCTGGCTGCCATGTACCCGAATATCGAAGGCATACCGGTTGCAAAGAATGAGATTGCCCGCTTTGCCAACCTGTTTATGAATATCGAAGTTTCACCCTTAAATTGCGTTCCTACTGTCGGGGCCATGCAAGGAAGTTTTGCAGTTTTACTGGCAGCTGCCCGTACTGATCCACAAAAACCATATACCCTTTTTATTGATCCGGGTTTCCCGGTAAATAAATCTCAGCTACAACTGCTGGGGTTGCCATTCAAGTCCTTTGATGTGTTGAACTTCAGGGGGGATAAACTCCATGACAAGCTCGAATCGTATCTCAAGGAAGGCAATGTGTGTTCCATTTGCTATTCTTCGCCCAACAATCCGGCCTGGATTTGTTTTTCAGAAAGCGAATTGCAAACTATCGGTGAACTGGCTACGAAATACGATGTGATAGTGATTGAGGATCTGGCCTATTTTGCCATGGATTTCCGTCTGCATTATGGTACTCCTGGAGTAGCTCCTTTTCAGCCAACAGTAGCACATTATACCGATAATTATATTCTGTTGCTTTCCGCTTCAAAGATCTTCAATTATGCAGGGCAGCGTATAGGAATGATAATTACTTCCGAAAAGTTGCGTACCCGGCAATATCCAAATCTAAAGAACTATTTCACCACAGATGTACTGGGACGTTTTATCCCGTATGGTGTTTTGTATGCCACTACGGCCGGAACCTCCCATACGGCTCAATATGCACTTGCAGCAGTCTTAAAAGCAGTAAATGATGGAGATATAGATTTTGTTGCTGCCCTTCATCCGTATGCTGAAAAGGCTCGTGTAATGAAAGCAATGTTCAGGAAATACGGGTTCTATATCGTGTATAATGATGAAGACCGTGAGTTGGCCGATGGCTTTTATTTTACCATTGCTTATCCGGGGATGACCAGTGCTGAGTTGATGAAGGAGTTTCTGTATTATGGTATCTCTGCCATTTCATTGGTTATTACCGGCAGTGAAAATCCGAATGGATTACGTGCCTGTGTTTCGTTTGTACGGATGGATCAAATGAATGTGCTGGAAGAAAGGTTGAAGGCTTTTGTGGAATCTCATAACTGAATTACAAAGTAATCTTTCGACTATATGTTAATTTGTAAATAAAATAAATAAAATAAACACCAGCTAAAATTTTTGATTTTAGCTGGTGTTGCTGTGTAAACGAGTCTGTATAGTTGTTTAAAAATAAAGCCTTTATGAAGTCTGTAATGTTCTAAAAGAACTCTTTTCATCCTTTTCATGACTGACTTCAGTTGCCTCAGCCAAATGTTCATTAAGCCAGTTTAAAATATAATCGGCATCTTCTTTCCACATTGCCTGTCCCAATACAAAATGATTGCGACCTGGAAACTCTTTGTATTCCAGTACAGAATTGCCTTTTATGTATTTATTGAAGTTCCGCATATTCAGATGTGCCGGTATAATGTTGTCTATACTGCCTGAAGTAATTAATAGAGGAGCATGGGGTTTAGCATAATCAACTTTAGCCACACTGGTTAAACCGCCTCTGGCAACCGTCTTTGATTCGGGAATTGTAAATCGGTTATAAGCTGCTTTTTGTTCTGCCAGGGGCATTTCATTGACAAAAGCATATTGCCAGTCTTTAAATGACATCATATATGTTTTTTTCATAGAAGTAAATAACCCCAATGATTTCCAACCTCCTTTAAGAAAAGAAAATTCATACGGGAACACGCCTAATGTTGGTACAGAATGAATTGCTACACCTGCAGATGCCAAATCCCGGTTTACAATTATCTGTGTTATAAGTCCGCCCAGAGAATGCCCGATTACTATCGGTTTCTCCGTAAACCCTTTAATTACATTTTCATAATAATTAACCAACTCATTGAGTGTCAGGGTTGCCAGATCAGTATCGTTCGGTTGCCTGTTTCTTAATTCTGTTGCAGGAGCATTTTTATAGGGCCATGGTGGTGCAATTGTTTTATAGCCCTTGCTCTCAAAATAAGTTCTCCATTCGTCCCAGCAACTATTACTTACAAAAGCACCGGTGACAAATACAATATTTTTTGTTTTCATAATTTTCATTTTTATAGTTGTTTGATACTGCTGAAGGTAATACAATTTATAAAGCAGTGTTCATTTATATCCCAGACAATACTAATCATTTTCTTGTCGTAGATGTTTTTGTCTTTGCAGTTAAAGTACTTATTACCTGTCAGTAACTTCTACAAAACAAAGTTCACTGTTTTTTGTTTTATCATGTTTTAAATTATTTATGACTTCTGATTTGTTAAATTTAAATGACAAAGGCTATATTGTTTGAATTGTCTTTTAAAACGTAACCTCAACAATAATTTTTGACGTAAATGAAGCCTGGGTATTTCAATTTAGTTTCACAGCCATCTAAGATTTATTATGAGCTTTTTGACTTTTTTATCTTTTTAAGAGCCGGAATGAAATAAAAAAGAGGCTGAAACAATATTTAATTGTTTCAGCCTCTTTATAGAATCAACTTGTCTTACTCGTTTAATAATTGTCTGAAGCTCACTATAATTCTAAGCAATGGCAACGTGTTTTGTCTCATTATCTGTAGAATAATTTATTGATTGGCACTTATAAAGAAAGAGGCAGGAAATAATTCCTGCCTCTTTCTTTTAGATCATTTTTCTTAAAACTCAATGTCATAAAGGCCTTTCGCATCCCTTTTAAACCAGTCAAGACTCATATCTGTCATAGGGTGGCTTCTCAGCATTTCAATGATCTCATAACTGATAGTAGCAGCATGACTTCCTACCATACTGACACGGTGTACCTGATCGACGGTTTTAAAACTTGCCGCTAAAACTTTCGTGTTCAGGTTGAAATGTTCAATATTTTCAACAATATGCTTTACTACTTCAATCCCATGGGAGGAGATATTGTCAAGCCTGTTCACATACGGTGCTACCCAGTCGGCTCCGGCTCTGGCGGCTACAAGAGCTTGCTGTTGTGTGAAAATGGCAGTAGCCGTTACATTTATGCCTGCATCTTTCAACATAGGCATGGCTTTGAATCCTTCTTTTGATACAGGAATCTTAGCGAAATAATTATCGCCAAGGCTGTATTTCTTTTTATATGCTTTCGCTTCCCGAACCATATCAACAGCCATGTCGCTGATCATTTGCACATGAAGCATTTTATCCTCAATAATTTCAATGATATCGGGTAGGATTTCGGATAATTTTCTGTTTGAAGCTGCTATGATGGTAGGATTGGTGGTTACACCGGCAATAGGGAAATAATAAAAAAGTTTTTTAAGCTCGTCAATGTTTGCTGTATCAGCTAAGTAGATCATATTCTGGTTTGTTTAGTTAGTATCTACAAAAGTACTTCAAACAAATTTATATATTCCCTTTATTAAGTGTAAAATTGTGTAAATTGTGTGTGCGGTTTAATTTATAGTTTATTTCAATCAGTTATAGAAAGGATACTAACAAAAAAAGATGAGTTGAAATCATGGCAAATTATCAGATATCTCCTTCTACCGGTAGTGTATCTAATCCGGCTGATCCTTATTCAATATTTAATCAGTATTTTTGTATTTCATTTTTTTACAAGAATAATAATTAAGAATATGATAACGATTATCCCTAACGATATACAACAACAAGCTCTTGAACACTACCTTGCAGTTCGACAAAATACAACTGAAAATGTACCCGTAACCATTCTTCATATTGACGATCAGTACAGTTTTATGGCTCAGGGAACGGGTGCTGATAAACCTGATAACCTTTGGGTGTTCGGGATTGGTGCTGGTAAAACTGCTACCAGTTATTTCTACCACAATCCACCAACTCCGGGCGAAGTAGAAAACGCCATTATGGTGGTTGAAGATGAAGTGATGCCCCTGCATAAACTGCTAATTCCTAACTCTCAGTTATACTCTTTGGATGAAACTGTCAGGGAGATTGCACTTTTAGCCGCATTTAAGGATTCCGATCAGGGCATGATTCTAACACGTACCGATATGGAACTTGTTTTTAACCGGTTAGCTGCCATCATTACCGGCCGTCCGGCAAGCTCTGATGTATTGCCGGCTGATAATTCGTTTGCCTCTACGCTGTTGATTTTACGTGAGGTAATGCATCATCTGGGTTTTATGGAGATTACTATCCTTCCTTTGCGGGAATAAATACTGTTGCAACAATGCTTTTCTATCTTGTATTAAGTTGATCGTCAAAAAACAGGGATGTCCTTTTAGTAAATATATCGAACTATTGAAAATTACCTATATTTGCAGAAAAAATACAAATATGTCAAAAATCAATATACAAATCAGCGGAGTTGGTGCCGAACTGGTGCTTGGGAACTATATGCCCAAAGATGCTACTATCTTCAATGACTGGCTGGAATTTTATCATTTCAATGATTTGATTCATGAAACGCAATTACTGTCTGAATATGTTTCCGAAATTGTGATTAAACAGGATGAGGAGGTTCTCTTTAGGGGCAAAATACCTGAAACTAAATTTATACCGCAAAAAAGCTATTCTCCTGTTTTGGTGCAACAGGCATTGTACCTTCGCACCGAATGTGCCGAGCGTTCAGTTTTTGAATGCGAGTTTGAGACGGAAAATTTTGATAAGAATAAGTTGTTTTTTGAAACACAGGACTACGATTTGCTTTTTAAAGTGGGAAAATCATTTATCTCCGGTATGCTTTACGACAATCAACCTTTTACATTGGAATGGGTAAATGCCCATCCTATTGGAGATTTATGCCTTTTATGCCGGTGCGAGAATGGCTATTTGGTTCCGGTTTATGATGCAGTAAAAAAACTTGGTGTAAAATAAGCGTTTATTTTTATACTTTTTCCACCCTTATATCAATTTTGTTACTTATTCAGTCTTTAAAATTATTTACCGGGTCTGAAATGCCATTGTTTTCCCTAAATGGAAATTGAATATAGAGTAAATTAGGTCTGTTTTCTATGCCATAGCGGGGATTGACATCATTTACGTTGTAATTTTCCATAAACCCTTCAAACCCTCTCTACCCTTATTTCTCTTGCATTCATTTTATATCCCTTTTACATTTGTTTTACCTCATTCCATGGTTGAGCAATAGTTGAGTCGTATCAGAGCCGTAAATATCCCATATCAATATAAATACTGCTTATGTACGGCTCTGATACGACTCAACTATGGAATGAGGTAAAACAAATGTAAAATGAATGATGGAGAAGTGTAGAACAAATGCATCAGGGGCACAAAATGAAGGAATGAATTTTAAAGTTTTTTTGTGAGAATAAAATATTACCATTTTAAACAGAATATTGTTCTGTTAAGGCTTTTTGATTTAAAAAAATGCACTAAGCCAGGGCTTACGTTGTAAATATACTTTTTCAATAAAATCATTTATAATTCCGGTTAAACTATTTTAATGTCATGTTGTTTAAGGTTTAAAATAGAATAATATCTACTACTAACTTTAAACACAAATGTACGGTAGAAATACAATCCTGATATTCCTTTTACTCCTCTCTTTACAGGCATTGGCCCAAAAAGGAATCATAAAGGGACGAATTTATGATGTAAAGACCAATCAACCGGTTGAATTTGCCTCGATAATCATTCAGGGGACCACAATTAGTTCGATTTCCGATCTGGATGGCAATTATATTTTTACCGGAATCGAACCGGGATTTAAGCATTTAGTGGTAAGCCTGATTGGATTTCAAACTACAGTTTCTGCTGAGTTTCAGGTACAGGGCAATCAAACGACATTTATTGATATACCGGTTCAGGAATCTGCTGTCCAGTTGGGAGAAGTGACAGTTCGGCAGAATTTTACTGCAAAGAAAATTGAAAGTCCACTTTCTGTATTGTCTGTGGGTGTTCAGGAAATAGAAAAGACAGCCGGAGCAAACCGGGATGTGTCGAAAGTGATTCAGACCTTACCTGGTGTTGGAGTCACTGATCCAAACCGGAATGATTTGATTGTGCGGGGTGGGGGACCTTCTGAAAATGTGTTTTACCTGGATGGAATTGAAATACCGGTGATCAATCATTTTGCCACACAAGGATCATCGGGTGGAACGGTTGGAGTGATTAATCCTGATTTTGTGCGGGAAATAGACTTTTATACCGGTGCCTTCCCGGCCAACAAAGGCAATGCATTAAGCTCCGTAATGGACATTAAGCAGAAAGATGGAAGTATGGACCGACTGCATACAAAACTATCGGTAGGGGCCTCGGATGCAGCCCTGACGCTTGATGGCCCGATAGGGAACAACTCTACTTTTATTGTTTCGGCTCGTCAATCGTATCTTCAATACTTATTTGCAGCAATCGGATTACCATTTCTTCCTACCTACAACGACTTTCAGGTTAAATTGAAAACAAGGATAGATAAAAAAAACGAAATTACTTTTCTGGGAATTGGAGCCATAGATGATGATGCGCTCAATTTAGGGATAAAGAATCCCACAGAGAGCCAGGCCTATTTATTATCCTATTTGCCTACCTATAAACAGTGGAATTATACGGTGGGAATAGTTTACAAGCATTTTGCTGATACACATTTTGATACATGGGTAGCAAGCCGCAATATGCTGCGTAATACGAATTTCAAGTATAAAGACAATAACACGGATAGTGTGAAAACATCGGATTACAAGTCGGATGAAGCAGAAAACAAACTGAGGTTCGAACGTAATTATCCCGATTTACCGGTAAAAATAAATTTTGGTGCCGGGGTTAAGTATTCTCACTATACGAATTATACTTCACGACAATTGTTTTTAAACAACACAGTAAGTAATCTGGTGTATAATTCACAGATCGGATTATTCGGTTATCAGGCTTTTGTTCAGGCCTCGAAAGAATACTTTGATGACTTGCTAAAACTGTCGTTAGGTGTTAATGTTGCAGGGATCAATTATAATCAGAATATGCTGAATCCACTTAATCAGTTTTCACCCCGCTTTTCGATATCTTACTCGCTTTCACCTAAATTCAACCTAAATGGGAATGTAGGCCGGTATGCACAGCAACCTGTCTATACCACTCTTGGGTACCGTGATGCATCAGGTACTCTGGTCAATCAAAATGAAAACCTGCGTTATACCATATCCAATCAGGCAATTGCAGGTGTAGAATACCGTCCTGTGGAATCTGTGCGAATGACTGTCGAAGGCTTTTACAAACAATATGAATTTTATCCGCTTTCGGTAGCGGATGGACTTAGTATTGCCAGCAAAGGAACTAATTTTGGTGAAGTGGGGGATGAGCAAATAGTTTCAACAGGTAAAGGCCGGGCATACGGGGTTGAGGTGTTGTATCGCATTATGGAAATGAAGAGAATGAACCTTACTGCCACATATACATTCTTTCGGAGTGAGTTTACCAATTCAGCAGGAGTTTACCTTCCTTCATCGTGGGATACAAAGCACCTGTTTAATTTAATCGGTAGCTATAAGTTCAGAAATGACTGGAATGTAGCTATACGCTGGCGTTTTGTTGGCGGTGCTCCTTATACGCCAATCGAAGCAGTTTCAGCTAATAAAGCAGTATGGGATATAAGCAAACAGCCTCTGTTGGATTATTCGAAGTTTAATTCACTCAGGTTGCCAAATACCCATCAGCTGGATATGCGAATTGACAAAGAATTCTATTTCAAAAAATGGATACTGAATTTATATACTGATATTCAGAACGTGTATAATTTTAAAACGCAAGGTGCTCCCATTTATACAAATTTAGATACTAATTCGACAACCGATTCAACCGGAAACAAAAACTATCTTCCTAAAACAGATCCGGCCAATCCATCCAACTATGTGTTGAGGACCATTGATAATTTTGCCGGAACTATCTTACCTACAATAGGGATTATTATTAAAATATAAGGATTAACGGTTAATGAAAAGGAATATGAAAAAGAATATAATTCTCATTGCTTTTATGATATTGGTTGTAACAAGCACAGCACAAAAGAAAAAGGAAGTATTCACCAAATTAAATTACGGTGGAAAAAATAACGGTACTTCTATCGAAATTAAGTTTGAAAAGGGGAAATATCATAACCATCCGCTTTTTGTTATCTGGCTAACCGATGAGAAAGGTTATTATTTACAAACATTGTTTATCTCTGAAAGCATTGGACGCGGCGTATTTGCCCATGCAACGCGGGCAAATGGCAAATGGATGGAAGGTAAGATACAACGACCTGCTGCATTGCCTTACTGGGCCCACCAGCGGAATGTTATCAATGAATTTGGTACTTATAATCCCACTGAGAAGCACCCTGTTATTGATGCTTATACGGGTGCAACACCTATGGCATCATTTATCCTGCATACCAAAAGTGGAAAGCCATTAAATGGAAAATATAAGATTATGATGGAATTGAATCAGTGTTGGGACTGGAATGAATACTGGACAAACGATAAATACCCCACCGATATAGAATACAAAACTTCAGGTCAGCCGGCTTTGATATATGCCGTTGATTTTGATACGAATGATCCTAAACCTATGTATGTCATGAAACCAATCGGGCACAGTCATTATTCAGGGGCAGATGGAAGCCTGAATACGGACTTAAGTACCATGACTACAGCCTTGCGGATTGCTAAAAAGATAACAGTCACAATAAACCAGTGATTAAGTACTTGTAAAAAAAAAAAAATGACCCATGAATTGATAGTTAATTCAGAAGTCATTTCTCATACTTTATTTTTTTTGAGCCAGATTAAAAAAAGGCTTTTTCGCACCTTACTTCTTTACATCCGGGTATTTTATCCGGTTATGGTAAATGTTTTTAATCTTTTCTTTAAAGACCGATTTTACAAGTTCCACGTCCCTGAAGGTAATAGGAGCATCTTTAAATTCACCTTCTGCAATCTGACCATCAATCATATCCTCTACCATTTGGTCAATGCTCGCTTCAGTATATTCGGTAAGACTTCGTGAACGTGCTTCTACAGCATCGGCCATCATGAGTATGGCTGTTTCTTTGTTATTAGGAAGCGGGCCCGGATACGTGAATACCTCATCGTTAGGTTTGACACCGGGATTAGCATTTATAAATGAATTGTAGAAGTATTTTGTTTTTCCAAAACCATGATGAGTTGTAATGAAATTAATAATCTGTTCAGGCAGATGATATTTCTTTGCAATCTCTATTCCATCGGATACGTGATTAATGATGATTTTCGAAGCTTCCTCATAATCAATTTCAGTCATAGGGTTTTTACCTCCCATTTGATTCTCGATAAAACATTCGGGATGCTTTATTTTCCCGATATCATGATAGAGAGCCCCGGTACGCACCAGCAGGCTATTTGCATTAATCTTCTTGGCAGCCTCGGTAGCCAGGTTGGATACCTGCATGGAATGTTGAAAGGTACCCGGGGCTAATTCGGAAAATTGAATCATTAAATCACTGTTTATGTTGGTAAGTTCCACCAGAGTGACACTGGAAATCAGATTGAAGATCTTTTCGAATAAATAGATCAACACATAGGCAAACAACAGGAATACACTGCTAATGGCAAAATAGATTATGTATTGCCAGTTAATACGATTGATATCACCTTCAGAAATACATTCGAAGGCTAAATACATCAATACATAACTTATGAATATATAAAGGGCCGATTGTGCTAATTGTGACCGCTGTGACATATCTTTAAGACTGGAGACAGCAACCATGCCAATGGTGATCTGTAACAGGGCAAACTGGAAGGCATTATCCACCATAAAGGAAATGATCAACACAGTGATGATATGTGCAAACAGGGAAGTTCGGGCGTCAAAGAAAACCCGAATGATGATCGGCAACAGCGCAAAGGGAACCATGTAGTAGCTTAAGGCCGTATACCGGATGGTAAATGCCGTTAAACTTACTACCAGGAGGATAACCAATAAGATAAACACAATATTGCTCAGGCTGTCGTATATCCGTGGACGGAAGAGGTAAATGTACAAAAATAACAACGTTATCAACCCAAGGATCATAACAATTTCACCAACAATTACAATTGAAGATTGTTGAAGTGATGTTTTACGCTTTTCCGATTCTATTTTTAATGAACGTAAAACCATAAAGTTGCTTGGTGTTACAATCTCACCACGATCGATAATACGTTCACCCGACTGGACCATGCCTGAGCTAAGCGAAAGGTTTTTCAACATATCTGCCTTCGATATTTCTGAAGTGATGCTATCAAATTTCATATTTTCAGACAGATACATATTTATATCATATGATTTTAATGAAATAGGTGCATCATTTATAATTTCTTCATATGCCTTCCGGGGGGTATATATTTTTCCTATTGGGATTATGTGAGTTACCCTGTTGGGTAATATGCAGGATATATTTTCTTTTTTATTTTCCAGTAACTTATTATAATCATCTACTGAAATAATTCCGGTAGTGTAAATTGTCCTAAACTTACTTCTAATATAATTTGGTATACGCGGAGACGTTTCCCCTTTCTTCTGTAAATCGGAAAGAAGTTTGTTGATTTGTGAGTTTATGATGGTCGTGTCTAACTTGTAATACGGAGTATAGTCTTTTAAAATATCTTCCTTTTCCTTTGCTATTTGCTTTTCACTTTTATAGATGGGAAAATCAAAGGATGCAGTGATTAATTCGTATGTCCAGGGTTTCCCTATTTCAAATTGATACTTAAACTTGTCCTCGGAGGGATAAAGCATAACAATCAATATTACCAGGAGGACAAACAATCCAATTTTACTGATGTTTTGAAGTTGCGGTTGTGTAATATTAAGTTTCATATTTGTTCTTAGTGTGATGAAATAGACGTTTAAAATGAAAAGCGCCGAAAATTACGAAAAAATTCCTTAATAGACACATTATCTTTAAACTTTCATTATTTTTGTAGGAATATTAATTGACGTAGAAGCTCTGTTTTTACTAAATAATTTAATTTTGTATCATGAAAGCTATCATAAACCTACCACTTGTACCTCTTCGTGAGAGTGATAATGAACGAAGTGAATTGTATACACAACTACTTTTCGGGGAGGGTGTAGATGTAATAGAAACCAGGGAACGTTGGTTGTTTGTCCGGAGTATCAATGACAATTACAGAGGCTGGGTAGATCGAAAAATGGTGCAACTGCTTTCAAGTCAAGATGAAGAGCAACTTGAAAAACTAACAAAACATACAGTTCAGGTTCCGTTAACTGTTTGTTATAAGACTCCTTCCAATGAGAAACTGATGTTACCGGGAGGCAGCATTATTCATACAAATAAAACTGACGAATTTATCCTTGGAGAGGAATCCTTTCATCTAAACTCTTTAGATTTAGCAGTCGAATCAGGGATTGATGGACAGGCTGTAATTCAACGAGCACTTCAATATTTAAATGCTCCTTATTTGTGGGGAGGAAAAAGCATTCTGGGCATTGATTGCTCCGGGTTGGTTCAGGTTGTATTTGCCATGTTTGGTACTCAGTTGGATCGTGATGCTTCTGAACAGGTTGAAAGTGGGTTGCCTATCGATTTTCTATCTGAAGCAAAAGCGGGTGACCTTGCATTCTTCGAAAATGATAATGGAAAAATTATCCATGTAGGGTTATTACTCAACGCTCATCAAATAATTCATGCTTCAGGGTGGGTCAAAATAGAATCCATCGACTCTAATGGAATTATTTCAGCACTAACAGGCGAATACACACATAAGTTGCGTGTTATTAAACGCTTGATATAGTAGCATGTACGTGCTTTTTTTGTATTTAATTTCAAAAAACTAATTTATTCGTTGAAAAAAGTTGAATGTCTGATGTAAGATGTTCAACTTTCTTGCGTCATTATAAGTGTATGGAATCAACTCAATTTAATAACCAGGTTTTGAAACATTCCGATAAATTATTTCGATTGGCCAAATCGATCTTGCGGAATGGAGATGCAGCGCAAGATGCCGTACAGGATTTGATTGTGAAATTATGGGAGAAGAGAAATGTGCTGGATGATGTTGAAAATATGCAGGCATTTACGATGCGATCAATGAGAAATTTATGTCTGGATGCAATCCGTCAGAATAGGGAAGAGGAGGAATTGCCTGTTGAATTAGAATATATTGACCCAAATCCACATCAACAAACCGAACGAAAAGATTTAGCATCTCTAATCCGAAGACTGATAGATAATTTACCAGAATTGCAACGGACAATCATCAGGATGCGTGATGTGGAGGAAATGGAAATATCGGAAATCGCTTATATAACATTGTTAACTGAAAATGCCGTAAGCGTGAATTTATCAAGGGCAAGACAAAAGATCAGGGAACAAATTTTAAATGAACAAAAAAGAGTGGAGGAAACAGTATGGAAATGATGAATAAATTATTGGAAAAATACTTTCGGGGTGAAACATCACTGGCCGAAGAAGCCGAATTGAAAAGGTACTTTGCGTCTCAGGAAGTAAAAAAGGAACATGAAATATACAGAGCTTTGTTCGTGGTATTTGACCATGAAAAACGTGAAACTGCAAAAGTACCTTTAAAGAAAGTGCTGGCTAAACAAAACAAGATGAAACAACTTTGGATCAGAACATTCTCATACTCGGGAATTGCTGCTGCTCTAATATTAGCCCTCTGGATACAACGGCCACAGCAGAATGAGGATTATGCTGTCATTCATGGCCGCAGAATTGATAGTCCTGAATATGCGCAACAATATGCTGCAAAGAAAGTGAATGATATAAATGAAATTCTCAAAGATGGTTTGAAGCCAATGCATAGAATGGAAGTCGTAAAACAGAATCTTCAGCTTTTGAATAAGATTTCAAAGACTCAGGATAGAATAAATGAAATTGAAAAAACTCACATCATTAATAATTAAGAAAATGAAAAGAACAATGTTTTTAGTTGCAGTGCTATTTATCGTAGCAGCAAGTCAGGCTCAAACGCTTCAAGGCTTATTTGAAAAGTACAGTGAAGACGAACATTTCGAATATGTGTCGGTAGGAAACGGAATGATGAACATGGCATCATCAATGGGCGGTATCGCCTTAAGTGCGAAAGGTGGAAAATCAAAAATGAAATCAACTAAAATTCTTACGTTGAAGGCCACAAGTGATTCTCAAATAATGAAATCTTTCGAAAAGGAGTTAAGTCAGGTTCTGGAAGCAGGAAAGTTTGAAACTGCCGTTGTAACAAGGGATAAAGGTGAAAGTGTTCATATTTACTTTCATATTTCAGGAAAAGACAGTATTGATCAACTTATCGTTGCAAAAACAAAAACGGAATTAAGCCTGATCTGGAATAGTGGAAAAATGACTAAAGAAGAAATGATGCGTGGCACTTCCTGTAATGGAGACGGGAATGCTGATGATGGAAAAGAAAACTCATAAGGGGTGAATGCAAATCCTGAGAAAGACATCTCATATTAGGTATAAAATAAAAGCCAACTCATTAAACGAATGTGTTGGCTTTTATTTTATAAGCGTTAAGATTAATCCGACTCCCCCGATCAGAAGGATGATGATGCCGGTTATTTGATTGATTAATTTCAATTCTCTCATATTCAGTTTGTTTTTAAATTTGCTTACTAAAATGGTTAGTAAATTCCACCATAACAATGCACCACCTAAAATGGATAAAATGCCGCAAATGGATACAAATAGGGTAGTTTTATTCCCTATAAACTGAAACCGGGCAAAAAGAGCAATAAGTACAAAGAGGACTAATGGGTTTGATAATGTCAAACCAAACGAAGTCATAAAGTCACCGAACAAACTATGCTTGGCTGTTTCATTTGGTTTGGGTTGGGTTGCCGGATTCGACTGGTAAATGTACCAGCCAAAAAAAGCAACTACCAGACTTCCTACCAATTCAATTATAAAGCGATGATCCTCGATGAAATCAAGTACGAAGCTTAAAAAAAACAAGGTAATTATCGTGTATATTAAGTCGGAAGTAGTTGCGCCTAACCCGGTAGCGATTCCATGTCGCTGGCCTCTGTTAAGAGTTCGTTGTATGGTAAGCATACCGATAGGACCTAAAGGTACTGAAATACATAAACCTATCAACACTCCTTTTATTATTATCTCAAGCATGCGATCCATTTAAAGTTTGCATTGCAAAGATAGTTTTTTTTCGGCAATCAATGGTCAACCTTAATTTCAAAGATAGAGGATAATTCAATAAATTTAGACGAATTAAAGTAATTAAATGTATTTGAAATGCGGTTTGAGTTAATTCCAATCTGATTATCTGCAATTATAATCAATATTTGTCAGAATGAAAGTTCAGTAGAATTGTTCAACTGCCGGAAAAGCTGAAATAACTTCTCAATAGGATTTAAGTTTTTCCCCATGAATGGATTTATTTAGTTAGTGCCTCTCGTTTTAAAATCCAAAATCATCAATTTTCTTATTGAACTTTTTAGCTTCTGAAGGCTTTCTTGCTTTACGTTGATTCATTGATCCTTCAACATATATTGCCTGATAAGGTCGAACCGGACAAATTGATTCACAGGCGCCACAACCAATACATAAATCCTCCGTTATTTCAGGGATTGTCAGTCCGTTTTTATAAGGAATCATATGTACTGCCTGAGTAGGACAATGTTCAGAACATGCACCGCAGTCTTTTTCGTCTGTAAAAACCACACATTTGTTTTTACGGAACGTTGCAATACCCAGCTGAGTCAGTTTCTTCTCTTCCATAACGAGTGGTTGTAGGGCTCCTGTTGGACAAACATTTGTACAAATATTGCAGTCGTAGGTGCAAAATACATGTGTCGAAAAAGAAAGGTGAGGTTGAGTGATTCCGGAAATGCCGTATTGAAGTGTTGCCGGTTTTAAAACCTGCATTGGACACTTTGTAACGCACAATTGGCAACCTGTGCAATGTGCACTGAAATGCTCTAAATTGTTTGCCCCCGGAGGCATGATTGGTTTCCTGGAAAGGATGGTGTCGTTTTTCCCAATGATTTTATTGGTTTTGGCTAATGCAACTGAGGCAATGGCTGCTCCGGATGTCAATAAAAAAGTACGTCTGCTGTTATTGATCTTATGTTCAATAGGTTGTACCTGTGTCTTCATGTATCGGATTTTGTAGTTAATACCTCCTTTTTTACAGGCAGAAAGACAGTTGAAACAACTTACACATCGTGAGTCATCTACTTTCATAGCATCACTGTCAATGCATTGTGACTTACATTGTTTTTCGCAAGCACCGCAACGTATACATTTGGATTCTTCTATGGATATGTGGAAAAATGATATTTTAGAAAGTAATCCGAGTGATGTGCCTACCGGACAGATAGTATTGCAATACGAACGGCCTTTGAACCAGGACATCCCTACTACTAAGAAAAAGAAGGATAAAGCTATTCCAAATGCGAGTGGCACAAAACCAACCTGCTCTACTTTGAAAAGGGTATAGTTACCCATCCCGCTTAGTATATATGCCAGGAAGTTGTTTCCCCAAATAGCCAATGGACGGAATAATTGAGATACAATCCGGCCAAATGTACTGTAGGGATCAAGAAGAATTACCAGAAATGAGCTACCAAAAATGAAAACCACTACGGTAAGGGCCAGGATTGAATACCTTAGGATGTTCTTAGGAGGAGAATAATCATAGCGAATCTTTTTCTTCTTTTTCCTGAAGAAACGAGACTTCCATGTAAGAACATCCTGCATAACACCTAATGGACAAATAGTAGAACAATATATTCTTCCAAAAAGTAAACTCAACAAAAACAGAATGCCAAGCACTATCAAATTTATTGAAAGTATAGCCGGAATCCATTGAATACTAAGAAATTTGTGTAACTGGATTGGTAATTTACCTGTAAAATCAATAAAGAAAATAAATATGGGAAGAAAAAATAAAACAGATAAAACAATTCGTATATTTTTCAGGATTTTCATTGAAAGATGCTTAGTAATAATATCGAAAATTAAAAACCGTACTCTTTTATTCTTTAAAGTTTAATACGTTTTACATTAAGCTTTTCAAGGTTCTGAGTACCGACCTTGTTTTTTTCGGCTAAAGCTATATAACGGACATCTTTTAAATCGGTAGGCTGAACTTGTGAGAAAAGCTTCATGGCAGCTGTATCTACTGCAACATAGTCGGGCGAAACAAGCAACGATTTTAGTTTTACAACATCCGATTCTGATTTCCCTTGTGGACCGTTGGATTTCATAATACGATAAGCATCCACTATATTAAGTGCCGGTTTCTTGTGAAAAGTTGCTGCATCTGCAATGCATTGATGCAAGTCATGACTATGGAAAAAACTTCTGTCCCAAACAATCCCCATTAAGTTTTTCATTGAAATAGTATTTTTAGCCCCTCCATGGTGCTTTAATACCGGCACGTTAAACCAAACATCACATTCAAGCAATGCATGATGAATCTTTGCTTTCTTTAAATTAACTCCACGTGGCAGATCTACTTCGCGATAATATGATTCGTCGTTGGCAGGAACCATTTTACCTCCGGCAGCTTTTACTGCTTTTTCGATACCGCTGTTTGCATAGCTCTTTTGCCAGTCGTGGCACGTGTGATCGAAAACGATTACCTCTGAAGCACCTGCGCTCTTACAAAGCCTGACTAATGCACCTACAAGATCTGGATTGGTGTTTGCAGCAAGCTCTGGTTTCCTGTCCCAACCGATATTCGGCTTTATAACTACTTTCTGACCTCTTTTTACAAAGGTTTTAATGCCGCCAAATTCTTTTAACGCTCTTATCAGCATTACTTCAGGTTCTCCACCCATCACAGCTACTAAATCAGGTCCTGTGTGAACAGCCATTTCTTTTCCCGATAAAACTGTACCAAATGCATTGGTTTTAAAAAATGACGCAATACCAACAATTGCTGCTGATTTGAAAAAGTCTCTCCGTTTCATTGTCAAATTGGTTTATAAACGTTTAGTATATTTTAAAATGTTCTGGTTGAAAATAATGAGTACAAGTATAGCCGGAATTT